>Ga0315899_10000034_pt1 | contig 210722 bp, 276 predicted proteins | sample LakEriMetagenome_2_FD_203518 | JGI IMG/M metagenome (GOLD analysis project Ga0315899, IMG submission 203518) | Freshwater fungal communities from buoy surface, Lake Erie, Ohio, United States - Buoy 4 MA112 | ecosystem: Environmental > Aquatic > Freshwater > Lake | place: USA: Lake Erie, Ohio...
AATATCCGAAGCTGTATATGCTGGTTCGTTTGCTCTCTGGAAGATACTTGCAATGTTATTTTGTAATTGTACAGATTCCCATTTCGTTGCCTGTAATGAATATTCAAAGTCAGTATCCATCAATGCTTGAGGGTTTGATACCCTCATTTTTTCTACAGGATCTTGATAGGTAAGATTGGGAGAAATTTTCTGTTCATTATAATATTCATCAATATAAATCTGCAACTTGTGAGAAGCAGACATTGAACTAGTGTTGGTTTGAAAAGTCAGTGTGGTTACATTTGTTGTGGCATTATATGAAGCAGTACCACCTAGACCAGAAGACGCAAAGTTATAAATGATCGTATTGGTTGTTGTATTTGTAACTAATAAAAATCTAGACAATTCAACATAACCAGGAATCTGAATATTTCCAACTTCAGAAGCACCTGGATTAAATGTATAATTATAAACAAGTTTCTTTGCCATTATTTGTTTATTTTATTTCCGGTATTTATGAGAATTAACCAAGAGCAATTGAAAATGCTATTACTTGAGATTGAGAAACTCCACCAGAAGCAGTGATGGTAACATTTCCTGTAGATTGGTCAATAGAAATTCCAGAACCAGCAGTTATTGATGTAACTCCAGCACCAGTTAAAGTCTGTCCACCTATTGTGACGGAAGTTGCATTAATTGTTCCAGAATTTCCATTAATCGTAACACCAGAACCAACAGTAATTCTATTACCAGACCCATCTAACGTGATTGAACTACTACCAACCGTCAGTATTCCTGATATTCTTGCATCACCATTAACATGCAAAGAAGTTCCTGATGTACCTACAGAACCAACTTCTAACTTAAATCTAGGTAGTGTGGTTCCTATACCAACTCTGCTGTGAGTTATGTCTACAGTTATATGTTCATTAGAAACTAAACTTGAAGTCTGTCTTGACTTTCCCATTATTGAGAGTAATTTTTAACTATTTAGATTTTTTTGAATGATGTTAAGATTCTCTTTGACAATTTCAATTTCCTTTTGTTGTTCTTTGATTGCTTCAATTAATACACCTACAATATTTCCGTAAGAAACTGACTTAAGACCATTTTCATTTTCAACAACGACTTCTGGAATTACTTTTTCAATATCTTGTGCAATCACACCAATTGATGGTTGATTGTGATTATCCTTCCACTTATACCTTACACCTTCCATTTGTGATACCAAATCAAGTGCGTTTTCAATTAATTGAATATCAGTTTTTTGTGTTCTATCAGATAGTGAAGTAAATACGGTTGCTGATAATGTTCCTGTGGAAGGATTGAAGTTTAATTTAGTACTTGAAGCATAAGTTGCTGTTGGTGTTCCAGTAGAAACATCAGAAAATAGTGGATATCTTGTGCTATTTGTAGTAGTATCATTAGTGATAGATGAACTACCAGAACTTCCAGTAGTGCCTTGAGCACCTGTAGTTCCTTGTGCTCCAGTTCCAGTGGTGCCTTGAGCACCTGTAGTTCCTTGTGCTCCAGTTCCAGTAGTTCCTTGTGTTCCAGTAGTTCCTTGAGCACCTGTAGTTCCTTGAGCACCTGTAGTTCCTTGAGCACCTGTAGTTCCTTGTGCTCCAGTGGTGCCTTGCGTTCCGGTGGTTCCCTGTACTCCTTGATTACCAGTTCTTGAGAATTGAACTGCTACAGATGCACCATTTGAAGGTAAAGAACCTGATATATGCGATACTGGAATTTTATAGTATCCAGACGCTGCAATGACTGAGCCCGTAATACTCCAGATATTAATAAGAGTGCTTCCTGAAGTTGCTCCTTGTACAATTAAGTAACCTTTTTGGGATGAAGATGTTGAATCATCCCAAGTATCATACCAAGTTGTCTGAACATTTGAGTTAGTGTCATTATTATCAATGTATATAAAACTGACAGACCCAATTGTTCCACTATCATACCTTAAAATTCCATTTCCGGGATCCGCATCAGTAGTTGTTGAACTAAATGTATATGGAGCACCACCGGTTGCATCACTTCCTGTTGTTCCTTGAGCACCTGATCCTGCAGCACCTTGGACTCCCTGAGTACCTTGAGCACCTAATGTTCCACCATTGTATGAAATAATATCAATAACATCACCTAATACTGCACCTACTGCCAATACCACAGAAGTTCCATTTGATGCAGTGTATTCTGATTCTGAAAGTCTGACACCATTTAAAAATACGTCAATAAATCCAACCGTATAAGTTACTGAAAAATTAGTCTGTCCAGATGTTGCGGTATATGACGCAATTGACTTGTCATAATTAACACCTGAAGTTCCTTGTGTTCCGTTGGATCCTTGAGTTCCAGTAGTACCTTGAGTTCCAGTAGTACCTTGAGAACCAGTTGTTCCCTGAGTTCCTGTAGCACCTTGAGTTCCTGTAGCACCTTGAGTTCCTGTAGCACCTTGAGAACCAGTTGTTCCTTGAGAACCAGTTGTTCCTTGTGTTCCGTTGGATCCTTGAGTTCCTGTAGCACCTTGAGAACCAGTTGTTCCTTGAGTTCCTTCTGTACCCTGTGATCCAGTTGTTCCTTGAGTTCCTTCTGTACCCTGTGATCCAGTGGTTCCTTGAGTTCCTTCTGTACCCTGTGATCCAGTTGTTCCTTGAGTTCCTGTAGCACCTTGAGAACCAGTTGTTCCTTGAGTTCCTTCTGTACCCTGTGATCCAGTGGTTCCTTGAGTTCCTTCTGTACCCTGTGATCCAGTTGTTCCTTGAACACCTTGAATACCCGCATCAAATGGAGTTGTCCAAGAAACTCCAGCACCAGTTGAAATAAGAACTGATCCAGCTACTCCCACCTTTTCATAAAAATCTTTAAGACCAGAACGAAGTCTTAAGTTTCCGCCAGTTATATCTAATTTGTCTGTTGGAGATTGAGTTCCAATACCAACGTTGAAAAAATTATTTCCACTAATCCAAGCAGTATTTCCAGAACCAATTAATAATTGAGTATTTCCAGTTTCACTTGGTAATGAAAGTGTAGATGAAGAACCACCTAGAATGACAACATTTGAACTCCCTGATGTAATTTCATTTCCAGCATAATTTCCTAGAAGTAAATTTCCATTTCCTGATGTTATTGCAGCACCCGCTTGAACTCCAATGCCTATATTAAAATCACCATTTGTAGTAGTAGTACCATAAAGTGATTGATAACCAACAGCAATATTATAAGAACTGTCGGTTCCATCTTGATATTTTGCTTGATAACCTATTGCGATGTTATAATCACCATCATCATGTGCATACATTGCCTCCTGTCCTAAGGAAACATTAGATATACCTGCAATAATACCAAAACCTGCACCAAAACCAATTAAGGTATTTCTTGATCCAGATGTTAGCGCCTCACCCGCTTGATATCCAATTGCAACATTATAATCACCACCGGTAGTTGAATAAAGAGACTGATATCCAATAGCAACATTACCTAATGCACTAGAATTAAGAGTTCCTCCATAAAATGCTTGATAACCAATCGCAACATTATAATCGCAAGATGAAAGATCATAACCGGCTTGATATCCAATTAAAACATTATACTCGCAAGTACTAGTTGCAAGTTCTGCTGCTTGATATCCTGCAACAAAGTTATAATCGAATGAAGTAGGCCAGTGAGTATTAAATCTTGCCGCAGTTACGATACCTGTAAAGTTTGAATTGCCTGTTACTGACAGTATACTAAAAGTAGAAATCCCAGAAATATTCAGTTGCGGAGAACTAATAGTACTATCAGTAACTTGCATACCTCCAGCAGCAAGTCTTACTCCATTTGGTAACTGTGTCGAACCAATACCAATTGCATAGTTACTCAACCAAGCATCAGTATAACCAGCACCAATATCACCACCCCTGAACCACATAATTTTCTTATATGTGTCTGGATTAGTTTCTCCACCAATTGCAAGACTTACAAGTGGAGTCCCTTCAGTTGATGCAATCGCAATACCACCATGGCTTGCAGTTGCATCAGTTGGTGAGAATGAAGTACCAATACCAAGAACAATATCAGCATCAATTACTGTAAGTTGTTGAGTATTAAGTTGTGCTGATGTGCCACCAATAGTAATTGCACCATCAACATTTAAATTGCCGTTGATGTCAGTGTTATTTAAAACTGTCAGTGTATGAGTAACTAACTCGGTTCCATTGAATGTGAGATTAGAAGAACCAGTTGGATTATTAGAACCATCTTTATAAACAACTTGATTTGCAGAACCTGCTACTGGTCCTGTAATACCTTGAATGCCCTGAGATCCTTCAGTACCTTGTGCTCCAGTAGTTCCTTGTGTACCATCAGTACCTTGAGTTCCTGTTGCCCCCTGAGTTCCTGTGGTTCCTTGAGTTCCTGTGGTTCCTTGAGTGCCTTGGGTTCCCTGAGTACCTTGGGTGCCATCAGTACCTTGTGTTCCGTCAGTACCTTGAATTCCCTGAGTACCTTGAGTTCCTTGGATTCCCTGAGTACCTTGTGTTCCGTCAGTACCTTGAATTCCCTGAGTACCTTGAGTTCCTTGGATTCCCTGAGTACCTTGTGTTCCGTCAGTACCTTGAATTCCCTGAGTACCTTGAATTCCCTGAGTACCTTGTGTTCCTTCAGTACCTTGAATTCCCTGAGTACCTTGTGTTCCTTCAGTACCTTGAATTCCCTGAGTACCTTGTGTTCCGTCAGTACCTTGAATTCCCTGAGTACCTTGAGTTCCTTGGATTCCCTGAGTACCTTGTGTTCCTTCAGTACCTTGGATTCCCTGAGTACCTTGTGTTCCTTGAGTTCCTTGTAGTCCTTGAACTCCAATTTGAACTACTGTAGTTCCTATTCCTACCCCTAAAGTATCTTGGCGAATAAACAACTTTCCATCATAATGGTTAATAGCTATTTCTCCAAGACCTAACTGTTCGACTGTGGGTGTTTTTCCCTGAACGGTAGACCTTTTAACTCTTATGATGGGATCAGCCATTTATTCGCATAGTGGTAGGGACCTTAGAGATTCTTATATAAGAATCTTAGGTATTTATGAAAAATCTCCTTCTACCTTTGAACTCCTTTTTGGTTTTCTCAATTTTTCTAACTCAGCACTCAAAGAATTTACAGTTGCGGTGAGCGATTCCACTTGAGTTTCCAATACAATATTGCGGTTAAACAAGTCAAATGCCTTCTGTTGGTATTTTGCAAGAACCGCTTTCAAATCTTCTTCAGACATAAAAATACACCCAGTTTTTCTGGGTGTATTTATGGTTTATGAATTAACTTCAGAAAGTCCCAGCGTCAATAGTAATATTTTGTAGATTTCTCGTAGAACCAGTACAAGAAATAACTTGAGATGTTCCAGCGCAATCAGTGACCCAAAGAGAACCAATTTCAATAGGAGCAAATGTGGAAACTGTAATTTGAGGACTGTTGGCATCTGTTCCTCCACCATCACTAATTGCAGAACCAAACTGAAATCTTCCATCTGCGTGTTCCCAAACAACTGCAGATTGTTTTGCGCTATCAGTGTAGTAATTAAAGAGAACTCCAAGGTCCCAAGTCGTTGCAGTTGTTGGTGCAGCACCATCAACAATACCTAGTTGAATAGTGCGGTCTTCTACAGTAAGAGAAGCAGTATTAACTTGAGTAGTGTTTCCATTTACATAAAGATTACCTTGAACTGTTAGGTCATCAGCAATCGTAACATCATTCGCAGCAATCGTAATTGCAGTTGCGCCAGTGTTTGATGATTGAATAGTTGCAGTTCTTAATGTTGGAGCACTTAAGGAAGTTCCAACAACAACTGCATTTGGAAGACCTACAGTAATAGTTTGAGCCGATACTGAGGTTTCAACTTCATTCGCAGTTCCATTAATAACTAAGGTTTGTGAAGTATTAAGAGTACTTGGACCACCACTATCAGCATTCAGTCCAAGAGTTAGATTAATTGCCCCAATCTCAGCATCAACATAATTAATAATTGCTGAAGAAGTGGGAACTGAAGAAGTTGAAGTTCCCGATCCGACTGCAGATGAGAACTGAGTAATGCCAACTCCAGTCCCTACCGTAGTAATACCACTAATAATTAAGTTTCTTGCAAAAGTTGCATCCAAATCAACAAAAGATAGTGTATTACTTGCGTTTGTTGAACTTCTAAAACTATTTGCAATGATTTTACCTTGGAACGATACATCGCCAGATGTATCGTACATATACATCGCACGAGTTCCATTTGCAGAATCAAGATAACCGCTACCTGCAATTAGGTCTCCAGCAGATTTTACATTTCCAGTTACTGTTGAAATAGAAACTGCAACAGTACCATCACTTGCCTGAATGTCATTACCACCAATCTTAACATCTCCAGCAAAAGTAGTTAATGTATTTGATGTTAATGTGATATTAGTATTGCCATCACTCGCTTTAATGTCATTGCCATTGATACGAATATCTCCATCAACAACGACATCGGTAGAGAAAGTTGAAATACCTGTTACGTTAATTCCACCAGAACCAACAATTAATCCACCAGCACCAAAAGTAAGATTTGAACTATCTTCAAGAGCTCCAGAAGTTCCTGCGAGAACAACTCTACCTGCAGTTAAGTCAGAAACTGTTGCAGATGATAGTGTTGTTTCTCCACCAGAAATATCAGCACCACCATTAGCATCAATTGCGCCAGTAAATGTTGATATTCCACTTACTAAAGTATTGCCAGTAAACTCAGCGTGTTGTGTAGTAAGTTTATTAGTACCTGGGTTGTAGTAAATACCGTCATCAGTATAAATTGATTCATTTGTTGCAGAACCATTGTTTGCATCAACAAATGTGATATGATAATTTGCATTGGTATCTGCTGCAGTGACAGTCTTAACCTGGTCTGCTGATGATACATTACCTACTAAAGAACCATAGAAAGTTGTTGCACTTACCTCAGTATCACTAACAGTAACACCTGAACCAACAGCAAGACGAACTCCGCTTGCCATTTGAGTGGTTCCGATTGCAACTCCATAGTTAAACCCAAATGCATCTGTAGAAAATCCAAGAGTTCCACTCTTGAACCACATCATCTGCTTATAAGTATCTGGAAGTGTATTGATTCCAGAAGCAGTAAATGATACTAATGGTGTTCCCTCAGTAGATGCAATAGCTACACCAGCGTGATTTGCTGAGGTATCTGTTGGTGTAACTGAAGTTGTGTATCCAAGTATAATATCTTTGTTTTCAATATAAACATCTTGTCCGAGTAATGTGACTGTGGTTCCACCAATAGTTACATTACCATTTACCGTTAAATCATTCTGAATAATAGTATTATCTTGAATGATTACGCTGCCTGCTGGATCAAGAACAAGATTTCCCGATGAAGTTGTAATCTTATTTGCATCATCAGCACCGATTCTTATATTACTTGCGTCTATTCCACCATCAAATGTACCTATACCAGCAAAACTTGTATGTCTCCACTGCCTTGCACCATCACCTAAATCATAAGTATTTGACGCATTTGGATATAATCCTGAAGTAAACTCACCACCAACATTAATATTATCTCCAGTATCATCACCAAGATTAATTAACCCACCTTTAAATGTTACGACACCAACAAATTCACTATAACCTTGTACTCCAAAGTTTCCTCCAACATAAAGGTCACTTAAGAATGTACCAACTCCAACAAATGTAGAGATTCCTGATACATTCAATGCATCATCAATTGAGGTAAATCCTGTGGCAGAATCTAATATCAGATTTCCAACAGAAGTATCAATTTCATTATTTGTAGATACACCAATTCTTATATTTTTAATCTCTGCACCACCATTGGCATCAAGTAGTCCAGTAAGAGTAGAAATTCCAGATACAAATAAATCAGTAAATGCTGCCTGAGATCCAGGAACTGCAACACCTAAAATACCAGCGTAAACTGCACCACTAACATAAACACTTTTACCGGAAATCCCACTTGGTAAATTTGCTCCAATAAAGTTTAAGGTTCCTGATTGATAATCAAAGAACCACTCATCATCATTTCCAGAACCTGCTCCATATATTTGAGTGCCACTGGAGGCAGCAGATGCAGCATTACCTGGAGTATGTAAATAAACTTTTACAAGATAGGTAGAACCAATTTCTGGAGGAATCCAATCGGTAATATTTGTTTTCCAAGTTCTGTTAAGAGAAGAAGTTGTATCGGCAGCACATTCTACGGGACTTGAAGTTGGATATACTGTTACAATACCAGAGGTGCTCCCTGGCATAACTCCAGGTACTAAATTTGCTTGAGACCAAACTTTATCACCACGGAGAAGTAGTGGACTTGATATAGATTCATTGGTCGCTGCTTTTAGAGTGCCAGTATCTGTTTTAGCCCTACCATAACCAATTTTTTTCCAGAGATAATCAACCTTTTGAGTGTCTGTGATTGCCATTTTGTCTAAATTCTCCTTATGTTATGCTAAGGCTTGTTACCGATTGACCAGAAGCGAGAGCGATTCTGACTAAAAGAACATTACCAGTAGCATTACTTAAGTTTTCACTACCAAGAGTTAAAGTATAACTTCCACTCAAAGAGGTTCCGGAAGATATAACGTCACCAGGCGTATCCGCACATCCATTACTGCCATTACCACCTGCTCCAGTATTTGCACCTGGAACACCTGAACCTGCATATACAGTATCCGCTCTTAACCAACCATTAAGAGTGCTAGTACTATCTATACTTGTTCCAGGTGCAGCAATCCAAAGTCCAGTGATACCAGAAGATGTAATATTAACATTAACATTAGCAACTGCTTGTCTTCTAAATGCAAAAGTGAAATATTGAGTTCCACTTCTGTTAGATGAAAAATCTGGACCAACGGGCAGATATCCAGTTGAATAATTTACTTGATTATGAGTAATATTTCCAAGTCTTACAACTGCTTCTCTAGTTGTAGTAATTCCTGCGGGTGCAGAACCTTCAGAGTATGGATTGTTGGTATAGAAATTAGTTGAACTATTGTATGAAGGAGTATCTGTAGCAATTCCAGGTCCAAAATCGTAAATTCTCTTACCATCATCAGTGTAAGTTCCATTACCTAAACTATCAGAAACTGCAATTGCAAGTTCACTAATTCCACTTTGTGCTGCAGTGTGAACTTGGATATTAGTTCCAATATCACTAGAATATCCACTGATTCCATTTACATTTCTAGCACGAACCTTTACTCTATCAACTGTTCTTACACTTGAAGATGTGATAGGAACAGTTAAGTTACCTAATGTATATGCAGATGAAGTTCCAGTATTTGCATTTGGAATTCCGCCAGTCAACATACTTGAAGAACCATTTATCTGCGAGTATGTGTAATCACTATCAGTTGTACCAGCACTAGAGGTTCCTTCTTGATTTGTACCAGTGTCAACTTCTACAATATTTGACTGGTTAGTATAGGTTTGACCGACTATATTTGTAACTGTAACTCCAGAGAGAGTTAAACTTGGGGACCCAGTATTGTAATATGGGATACCAGAAACATAGCGATAAGTACCAGAAACGTTTTCTGCTAAAGAAGCTCCTGCAACACTAACAGTAGGAGTTCCTGTCATATCGTCTTTAACAAACTCCACAGTATTAGTGTTGCCTGTAGCACTGTGAAGTAACTGCATACTGTTTAAACCAGTATTCAGATTTGAAACTAACTTTGAAACCTTTGCTTTGAAACCTTTATATAATCCAGGGTAGAAGGTACTTGCAGCAAAGGTAGTTGTTGCTCCAGTTGAATTCAATAACTGATAATCACTTTCTGAAGTAATTACCAGACTTGTATAAGTTCCAGAATCATCTCCACTTGTTAGTGTTGTTGAACCATCCGAAGAACCATTTACGTTTGCAGTAAGAGTTCCACTATTCGCATTATAAGCAAATGTGGAGATTGGTCCAGCTTCTGCACTTCCTCCTGTTACACGATTGACATCGTTTCCTGCACTTAGAACTGCACCACCAGTGTTGTCGGTAAATCCAGAAGCAAGTTTTGGACTTGTGCCTACGCTAGTAACATTTGTTAGAGTTTTGCTGCTTAATCCGTCAGGTGCTGCAGGTGAATCATCATAAACCTTAAGTGCTACAGTACCAGTGGCAGGAATAACACCTGGATTTGCGGTGTTATGCGAGTTTAGAGTTAATGTGAGAGTATCAGTACCAGTTGAACTATTTGTGCCCTGACTCCAAGTGTGTTGAAGTCTTGCTGCACCTGCACCTGCTCCACCAGATGCTGAATCGTTTGCAATTGAGTCATTTGAGGAACCATCTCCCCAACCCATCGTATAATCAACTGTTGCGCCCGATGTATTTGTTGTATTATTGTCTAAGTAAAGAGATTCTCCCTCAACAACATATAAGTCATTACCTGAAAGAGCACTTCCGCCACTAGAACCTCTGTATAATGCAAATCCAACTACTGGATTTGGTGTGTAAAGAGTGATGTAATCTGTCTTAGAGGTTGTGAACGAACTTCCCGCACCTACTCCTGTATTATTCTTTGCAGTTAATGTGATTGAGAACAATCCGCCATTAGCATCACTATAGGTGTGGGGGATAGATGCCGATGAATAGTTGGATGTTGTTGTACCGTCTCCCCAATCGACATCATAACGGTTAGCATTTCCAGAACTTGTAACCGTTAGTGTCACTGCAAGTGGAGAACCTCCTGCAAGAGTATTGGAAGAAAAGTCTACATTAGTAACCGCAGTGTTTCTTATGATATTGAATGCGAGTTCATTTAAGTCATCAATACTATCAACAATTTTTGTTGAAGTTGTAAGAGTATTAAGTGCCCCATTACTAGTAATACTAGAATCTGTAGGAGTTCCTAACGTTAACGCACCACCTTCACCATAATAGTTTGTTGCGGTTACAACTCCAGATACAGAAACACTGGGGAATTGGTTAGACCAAGTTAATTCCCCAGTTGAATTTGTTTTTAAGAAGTAAGAACCAGCAGGATTTTCTGGAAAAGTGTATGTTGTGATTCCAGAGAGAGTGTTCGGAGCTTTAAAGGAAATATGATTTGTTCCGTCTTTATCTACAAGATTTAAGCGGAGAGAAGTACTTGCATCTTCTCTTCCCCAATAACGATGAGAACCGAAGAATTTATTACCATTAACAGACGTGTTTAGTCCTACAAATAAATCATATTTGTCAAGTGTTAATGCAGGTTCACCTGGACGAAGAGCAGGAATAGTTGCCGCCGCCCCAATATTACCACGCTTAAACTGTAAGATTGGTGAAGCCATCCGAATACCTTTATGCAGTTTCCTAATTAATATTATTTAGAATATTTAAAATGTTCCACCATCAAGATTAATTTTATTATCTAGGTCAACATCTACACGATCTAGGAAGGCAGTTGCATATCCAACAAATCCAGGTTGTGTTGTTTCTGTAGATGCTGCTGCATTAAAGACTTCATCTGGATTTACATCTTTCCACTTACCAGAAGCAGCATCATACATTAAAACATACTTATCTCTATTACCACTTATCTGTACATCATATAATTCGTTTAAATTTTGTGGCATGATCTCTATCTTAGATGAAAGACTTACTTTGTAATTTTGTTGAGATAACTTGACGTTATAAGTCATACTGATACACTCTCCTCTACCATGGCAGTACCTTTTATAACTTTAATTCTCTTTTCATTTAAAGTAAGCACAACATCAAAATAATTTCTACCTGCTGTTAAATTTGCAGTTTGTTCTGGAGTCAATGTAAGTTTTATTGTTCCATTTCCAGAGGTAATTGTTTTTGCAAACTCTTCGTATGATGTTGAGGTTTGATGTTTGCGAATGGACGCATAAGTTGTTGTGAGTCCTGTTAGAACTGAAGCAGACTGATTCGGATCAAAAAGATTAAAAGTTGCCTCAAAGTGAGTTCCCTTCTCAATGACTATATTTGTAATCTCAGCAACTGCCATTTTTCTTGGGTATTTTTAAGTATTTATCTATCAATATAATTTAATCTCTTTGTAATATGAATTAGTTACTTCATTAATTTTTCTTTTTATCTCTGCTCTTTTATCATTGGTAATATAAACACTTCGAGCAAGTTCAACAAACTTTTCTCCAAAGTCTTGCTTCTTTTCCAGTTCTCTCAATTCATCTTCAATCTTCCAGAGTTTTAAATTTACCTCACGCAATTCATTCATATATTCAAAAGTAAATTGCGTGAGAGTATTTTTAATTTGATTCAAGTCCTCAAGTTCTTTAATGACATATTCATTGTTGGTAAACATAGACTTAATTTCAAGAATTGAAATCTTATCTAATAGTTCACCTACAGATACTGGAATTGTGATTTTCATAATACTTCCTTTACTCTATTTTGAATTGTTTGAATTCTATTTTGCCACCAATTCAAAACTGGCATATTATCTACAGGTTTTTCTAGTAGTGACTCACATTTATCTAATGCATCATTCCAAGTTTCCGCAAATACCCAAGGAGGATTTTCTTCATACTTAAATGTAGATTCAATCTCTTCCTTCGAACCAACGACAACAGGTATAGATCCATTCATAGATGCTTCATAAAGTCTAAAACAATCTAGTGACGAATTGCCTCTCCCACAAGGAACAAATATAGATTTAGAATATATCTTGCACATTAAATCTTTGGGTAAAGACTTTCCTACAAAGTGTTTTGGAATACTTTTGAAAGTATCAATCATTTTTTGTCTGTCTGTTTTAATTTCTCCAAGAAAAGACCAATGTAATTCTTTTTTCTCTTTGAATGATTTGCATCCATTTGTATATCCAAGAGGAATATGAATAGTATTTGGTGTGTAACTATATTGTGGGTGATGATATTGTCTTAAAAACAAATCACAATAATTTCCCAACTGATTGAACTGATGTAGATTTTCCGCAATCAATTCATCAGAAAGGCAAATTATAATTTTTGGTTTTGTTTTTTGAACAATTGATAATATTTGGTTATATGAATGTGCTCTTGATGCAAAAACAAAAACATCCCCCACATCATTTAGATTATGAGAAACTTCTCCTTTGGATAAAATGTCTTTTAATAGAAAGTCAGTTTCCCATAATCCATTTTCAATTACAATCTTCATAGATTAAATGTTGTTTTAATTTCATTGATAATTGTGGGATTCTTGCAAACCACACCTAAACCAAAAGAATGTTCAAATGTAAATTTAGGCATATCGAGTTCATCAAAGAACTTTTTAACTCCATACTCCTTTCCTTCATATTGTTCTACGCAAGTGTCGTGCATTAGAATAATACCATTATCAGAAACAAACTTACTCCAAGTTTCAAAGTCTTTTTTAACGTCTTCGTAGTGATGACTACCATCAATGTGAAGAATGTCAATTTTTTTATCCCAGGTTTCTGCTACTTCATTAAAATCACCTTTGATAAGAGTGACATTATCTTGAAGATGGAGTTTTTCTCTCTTCATATTTACAAAATTATATTGGTAAGAAGAATGTTCTCCAACAAAATCATCACCAACAAAGTTATCAACACCATAAACGTGACCGATTCTTGGAATAGCAAAGGAGAATGTTGAGAACCCATAATCAACTCCCAAATCAACAATTACTTTTGGATTTAAAAACTTAACTAACCATTCGGCAAAATTACGATGACCTGACCAAGCTGTTGCTGGTGTGTCATCAAGATTATTCAAGAAAAGATTGTCAATGGCATCAGTTCTTTCTTTGAGTCTTAATGTATCTGGATTAAATCCTGATGCAAATACAATAATGTTTGGATTTTGTGTAAGTTGACCGATTTTCAGGAGATGAGTGAATGCATTACCCATAGCATTTCCACCAATATTCATTGCCTCACTTACAGCATGGAAAGCATAATTAGATGCTTGTTGAATATTTTGAAGATTCACTAAAGCAATACTAGACATAATGAATACATCAATTCTTTGTGGGTCAAAATATGCTTTAGAAACATTGAGATACTCTTGACCCATCTCTAATGCTTTTTGGAAGTTCTTTACTTCAAAATAATGCTTGAAGATAAACCAAATATAATATGAATTTTCTGGATTATTTTGATACTCTCTTTCACAAATTGAAAGATAGAAAAGTTGCTTATCAATACTTGGTTGAATTGTTTTTGTAATCTTAATTGTCGTATCTACTGCAACTTCACCAAGATGTTCTTCAGTAGGAAGGAACATTGGTGTTTCGTGAACTGCATTAACCCAAGTATAGTTTTTAGTTCTATGAAAACGAACATGTGCTGTTTGACCTAGAGTTGGTTCTTCTTCTCCAACTTTATCATATCGTTCGTGATTAAATGCAGTAAATTCTCCAGAGATTACTTCAAAACCTTCAGGGAAAAACTCATCAAGGTCTTCATTAAAGTCCAGAGAAAAAGCCCAATCTGTTTTTACATAAGAAAGTGCTTGATTTCTTGCTTTGGAGAAATCAAACTCATCTCTGCTTTGAGGATGTTCGTGAACTTCAATACCAGCATCCTTAAGAAGTTGAACCGTATTATCTGTACTGCCAGTATCAACTACAACTGTATGAGAAAATTTCTTTGAATTTTCAATAAACTTTTCAATGTTCTTTTCTTCGTTTTTTGCAATAGCATAAAGTGTGATGTTCATAAAAATTTTTCCCAATCAATACAAGGTGATAATAAGTCTGCTTGACAATGTGTAGAATAACCGGGTAAACAAGAGATTAAATAGTTTCCTCTTTGATTGAGATCTAAAAACTTTGAATGGTCTTGTGTCGGTTCAGTATCTGTTGAATACTTCTGATGTATGTATAAGTCTTTTAAAAGTGTCTTATATTTTACAGCAAAGGTATTTGTAGTGGAAGGAACTGGTTTCCAATGAGAACTTTCAGTAATCAAAATCTTACTCATTAGTTCAGCATACATCTCTTGATACTTGTCTCTGTGGTCGTACAAGGTTACATAAGAAACTGGAAGTGTAAATCCCTCCATTAAAATCTTATCCCATTCTGGGCGGTGTACATAATCATCTTCAAGGAAATAGATGATGTCTTCTGAAGAATGATTTTGAGTTTGAATATATTCTAAAGTTTTAAGAAAACTCTTTGCTTCTCCTCCACAATTGATTGTATAAACATTCTGTTCTTGAGATAGGAAAGTATCTTCTATCTTCCCATAATGTTCGTCATAGATGATTGTGTATTTGGTGGTTTCTGGATTGAGTGTATTCTTAAAGTTTTGGAATACCTTTTCCTTATCCCACCAAGAAGGTCTCTGCTTTCCCGGACTTTCCTGTATCTTTGAGTAATAGCAGTGCCTTAAATATACATTAATTTTTTTCATTGAGTTTCTCCAAATCGTATTCATTCCACCAAGACTTCCAATCAATAAAGAAATCTCTATCATACTCTCCTTGTAAATGAAGTGTTAATGATGGGATAGGTGTAAAGCAAAAATGTCCTCTTTCATAATAGATTTTGCAAATACTATCCATTTCCATTGTTTCACTCACTTCACTGGTTCCCATTTTGTGAAATAAATCCCAGTGCTTTCTTATAATACCTATGTGAGTCATCAAAGTGACTGCTGGATGAATATTAGTTCTCCAATATCTGTCCTTTGATACTACAATATTACAAGAAACAGCAGTATTCTCTGCTTGATGATATTCTGCTGGTTTATTAAATGGAAAGATACTTGCTGGAGCATTTAGATTACAACTAAACTGATTAATAGCGTGTATCATCAGTTCAACAGAGTTTTGTTGATGAAGAAAATCATCCTGAACAAAATATACCCAATCTTTCCCAAAGTCTCTTCCGTGCTCGTAACACCTCAAGATAGAAGGCATAATACCATAAGTCTCAAGATGAGTTAGATTAGTTTTAAACTTTGCGATGGTGATAAGTTTTTTTAGAATATCTAAAAACTCTTTGTCCGAGTGGTCATCAAAGATTTGTAGTTCAATCTCATAATCTGGATAATGTTCTTGTGTGTAATTGAGACTATCAATCAAAGAAAAGATACACCTTGAAGAAACTTCAATCTTTGGTGCCTCACAATATCTTCCAGAATCCTTATCACGATTTCCTTTTGAATGTGTCTGAACAACAACTAACAAATGAGTTTTCATAAGTCAAACTTGGAATAAAGTTTTACATTCTCTTCTCCTATTACATCAATAGGATTTTGTGAAATTTTAGCAAGATTTGGACGAATATCGTGAAGCCCTTTAAGTCCCCATTCTTCATCCTTTTGTTCTCCACAAGCATTTTCAATATTATTAAAAGTATTTGTATGAGATGGAACTTCTAGAAAGTTGTAAATCTTATTAAGTTCTTCTTCTGGATTATTTACAAGAGCATTATATTCAACTAAATGAACCCAATCTGGATACTTATTGAGTCCATAAATCATTGATTCATAAGAAGGAGCAACATAATATCTCCAAATGTATTCGGCACGATTGTTATTTGTGATTGGTAGATTATCTTTTCTTAAATGATTATCAATGAAGTTATTTTCGTGTTGAGTTCTTTCTATAAGTGAAATATAAGATGTAAGAACTTCTGGTATAGAACGATAAGTTGCTACAATCTTTGGTTTGTTAGAAAGAAACATTTGAACTGTATCAAGGTTCTTTCCCCAAAACCGATGCTTATCTAGGATTGTTGATTTTGGAATGTGATTATAAAAGTTTGCAAGAACTGCCTTATAGACATTATAAGAGATTGCCTTGCGGTCAAAGGTGAATTGAATATCTAAAGTATTAAATGATTTCTCAATATCAGTCACTACATCACCCAATGGAGATGTTGGTGATACATAAATGTCTGGATGTTGATTGAGAAGAGACCCAAGTAATGTAGAACCACTTCTTGGAAGTCCTCCAAGAAAATATAATGTCTTCATAGTTTATTGCTTTCTTATTATGTATTATATCACAGGGTCTATGTATGTGAGTGCTGATGTATGAAAATATGCAGAACTTACTTGTTTCCAGTTGGTTCCTCCGGCAAAGGTAGTGACTGGAGTACTTATGTTACCTGCTATTACTGCGTTTCCAAGTCTTCCACTATTACCAGAACCCCAAGTCCATAGAGTTCCATCAGTCTTGATTGCTGCTGTATGAGAAATTCCACCACTTACTTGTTTCCAGTTGGTTCCACCAGCAAATGTGGTGACTGGAGTGGATACATTGGTTGTTACTGCGTTTCCAAGTCTTCCATTAGCACCATTACCCCAAGTCCATAAGGTTCCATCAGTCTTGATTGCTGCTGTATGAGCATTATTATATCCAGAACTTACTTGTTTCCAGTTGGTTCCTCCAGAGAATGTGGTGACTGGAGTGGATACATTGGTTGTTGTTGCGTTTCCAAGTCTTCCATAACCACCAGCACCCCAAATCCATAAGGTTCCGTCAGTCTTGATTGCTGCTGTATGAGAAACTCCAGAACTTACTTGTTTCCAGTCGGTTCCACCAGCAAAGGTAGTGACTGGAGTACTTATGTTACCTGTTGTTACTGCGTTTCCAAGTTTTCCTTGACTACCAGAACCCCAAGTCCATAAGGTTCCATCGGTCTTGATTGCTGCTGTATGAGAATTTCCAGAACTTACTTGTTTCCAGTTGGTTCCTCCAGAGAATGTGGTGACTGGAGTACTTATGCTACCTGTTGTTGCTCCGTTTCCAAGTCTTCCATTACCACCAGAACCCCAAGTCCATAGAGTTCCATCGGTCTTGATTGCTGCTGTATGAGAATTTCCACCACTTACTTGTTTCCAGTTGGTTCCACCGGCAAATGTGGTGACTGGAGTACTTATGCTACCTGTTCCTACTGCGTTTCCAAGTCTTCCACTAAAACCAGTACCCCAAGTCCATAGAGTTCCATCGGTCTTGATTGCTGCTGTATGTTCTCTTCCACCACTTACTTGTTTCCAGTTGGTTCCTCCAGCAAATGTGGTGACTGGAGTGGATGTATTAATTATTGTTGCGTTTCCAAGTATTCCATTAGAACCAGAACCCCAAGTAAATAAGTTCCCTTCACGAAATAACTCAGCAGGAACAAAGATATCATCAAAACTATAATCAAGTCCGTTTTCTCTAAAGTTATAAAAGGTAGGCATTGGGATTTCTTGGAAACGACTTTTACTCTATAAAAATCACAGGAGTGTTCATTTTTTCACTCCACTCTTGAAGATATTGTCTAACTTCGGAATTCATTTCTTTATTATTTATTCTCAATGCTTTTAGATATTGACCATTCTCATTTTGCTCCACAGACACCAGTACATCACATTTATCGGGTCTCATTTCTTCGGGAAGTAAATGCTGACTCCAAGCACATTGATAATTTCTACAAGATTCTGGTCGTCCTTTATGAACTCCACATCCATTACATTCTAAAAACTTACAAGACTTTCCTGCTCCAAACTCCCAAGCAAAAGAATCACCAATTAACCAAGTACAACAAGCAGTGCATTCTCCACAATCACGAAACATATTCATATGTTTATATAAGATTTCTCATTGTATATATCCTCATAAAAATCACCAATATCTCCATTCATTCTAGAATGAAATAGACATTTTGCATTGCAATTTGGATTACTACCAATCCAGAGTTCTCTATCAAGTCTATAATCACTTTCCAAATATTTGTCATCTAATGTATTAATGTAAGAAGAATTTGCCCACCAAAAATTACCAGCAAAAAAAGAAGTGTTTTCTTTTGGATAACTCATAGAACCATCACCCCATAAAGTTGGTCCTGTTGGATAATGGTCAGTACCACAACAATCATAATCTTCCAAATATTTTATACATTCTTTCCATTTATCAATCACAAAATATTCCATATATAATCTCCAAGCATTTGTTTGAAGATTGGTTTTACTTGCTCCTTTAGTATGAAAATAAAGAACCTTATAGTCTGAATTTTCCCTACAAAAATCTCTTAAGGACATTAGGGTTTCTGTTTCTTCTTTCCAATTATAGTTTCTTTTTATGACCGCTTTTTCTGGTACATTGAATAATTCCTGATCTCCATTCACTCCAAAGTGAATATGAGATGCATCTTTGACAAGACCTGAAGTATATAACCTATGCAATTGTTGCTGATAAACGAAGGCACCTAAACCTATTTGGGCAATATGATAAAAGATTGCGAGTTTCACGAATGATATACTCCTCCATTTTCTCCAGACATTCCTTTAACCATAGTAAGACCAAGATTTGAAATACTAATGATATTGTCTTTATTGATAAAACGATAAAGAGAATGTTCTACATCAGTGCCAGCAGTATATTGAATCATTCTTTCCATATACTTAAATGCTTTCTCAAGTGCTTCTACTGCATCATTAAATAATATTCTATCAAAAGACCAGAGACCAGTAATCATCATACCTTTTGCACCATAGAGATATGCATAAACATTCTCAAGTTCTTTCTCATCATAGTTTTCTGTTTCTTGAGGTAGATACTCATATCTTTTTAGAATATACTTACCTTCTAGAAACTTACTTTGATAATCTTTTATATCAAAATCATCGTTCAATAAGTATCTACCAGTAAGTTTAAAAACTCTTTGACTATCACTGAATAGATTGTGTTTCTTGATTACATAAAGGGTATTTAATAATCCTCTTGTTTCTAATAATGATTTGCCATAAGTAATCAATTCTGGTCTTTCTTCGAGATTCTCATAGATTTGTTTTAGAACTGGTTCTTCACAAAACTCTAAAAACAAATCTGCTTTTTCTTTAAGAATATCTTTTTGTTTTTCTTCAATCGGTCTAGAAGAGCACTCAAATAAAACCACATAAGACTCTGGAACTTTATTACGAATACATTCAATCGTTTCTAATGTTTGATTAAATCTTTGCTCTTCATCATAAGCACTGAACTTATCTTCTTGAAAGTGTTTGAGTGCTGAACCAACTAAAAATAAAAATTTCATAGGTAATCTGTATTAAAACTAATAATAATTCTTTCTTCTGTTTCTTCTTCTGTGAAGTGAACTAAATCACTTGAGAAGATTACTAACAACCCAGGATAAGGTTTGATTGATGTATCTGGAAAAATGAGTGGAGTGCTTCCAGAAATATAAAATGCTCCACTTATAATACTTTCTTCGTGCTTATGTGCTTTGAGTTTATTTCCTGGTTGCGAGATATTAAACCAACTATTGATAAATTTTAGAGGTGGAATATAATACTTATTACAATATAGTCTTACATATTGCTTAAGAATGTTTTTTAATCCAGTCAATTCTGGGTACATTAAAGTAGGCATTCCGTGATTATAAGTAGAAACACCTTTTGTTACAAGTCCGTGAGAAGAAGTTTCTATTTCCAGAAGTTTGCTCTTGATGGTATTTAGATTGAGAAAAGAAAGGTTATACTCCTCTATCATTCATAAACTCTCCAAACTCTTTAATGGTGGCGTCCCAAGTTCTTGGTTTCTTTTGACGGAATAGATGAACATTATCTCCATACCACCAAGACTTACCAGTAGAACTTGTCCATACATAATACTCCATAATCGGCACAAATACACAAACTTCTTTACCCATTGATGCTGCAATATGAGCAATAGAAGTGCAAGAAGTAATCACCAAATCCATTTGAGATACGATAGAGAATGTATCTGTAAAATCACGATTTGGAATATCAAAAGTCTTTACATCATAACCTTCTGGTGGTTGTTCATCTGGTAGTTGAAGTGAATAGAGTGATGCATTGGTTTTTGAAACAACATCAAATAATCCATCAGCATTCACTGAACGAAAATGTGCTTGTTCAAATCCAGAACCAGAGTTCCAGAACATACCAATCTTAAACTTTTGGTCTTCTTGTAAATAAGAATATTGTTCTTCTTTTTCTGGAAGTGGTTTGATATATGGTGTTTGTCCTAAATCTTCTACTTTAAGATTGAGATAGTAAGGAAGTGCAAGACCATAAACCCAACAAGCATCTTTTGGTAGTTCTGGATTATCCCAAACACACTCAACTTCAAATCCATTGTATTGAAAGATTTTTTGTAGGTCTCTTCGTGTGGTTGTCCAGACTGGTTTCATTCCAAGTTTTTCAATGTGTTTCATAAAACGAATGTGAATAATCTCATCACCAGCACCACACTGATTATCAATAATAATAGTTCTTCCTGGAGTTACTATTCCATTCCACTTCTCAAACTCTGGAAGTTTTCTGTTTTTATATGCCTCAACCTCTCCTGCTTTGAGGAAATGTTGAAGTCCTGTATGAATATCATCCTTACGGAAATAATGTCCTGATAGATTATGATATGCTTTTCTTTCAATCTCCTCTGGAAGTTTATATTTAAGAAGATTGAAGAGTAGTTTTTCTGCTTTCTCTTTTTGATTCAGTGCAGAATAAGAGAAAGTTTCCTCAAGAAGCAGTTCAGTATCTTGAGGATTTTGTGACTTGATTTTTGAGATTTGAGTTAGTGCTTTATCTGGATAATTATTTTGATTATATGCGTTGATTAGATTTTTTGTGGTTGTATAGTTTTCTTCTTTTGTTTTTGTGAGTTTTAATGCTTTTTCTCCACAGATTATAGCATTTGAGAAATCTTTTATCTCAAAGAAAATCTTGGCAACATCATTGTGTTGCTCAAAGGTTTCTGCTCTTTTACCAAATGCTTGAAGAACTTGTGTTGTAAGTTCTTTTTCTTCAAACGAATATAAGGTCTTTGCTACCAACTCAAGTGGATTCATTGTATGATTATGATGTATTTTGAGTATTTAGATGAAGTCTGATGATTTGATTGCTGCTGTATGAAAACCTCCAGAACTTACTTGTTTCCAGTTGGTTCCTCCAGAGAATGTGGTGACTGGAGTGGATACATTGGTTGTATCTTTGGTTCCAAGTCTTCCAAGACTACCATAACCCCAAGTCCATAAGGTTCCGTCAGTCTTGATTGCTGCTGTATGACTTACAAGAGATGAACTCACTTGTTTCCAGTTGGTTCCACCAGCAAAGGTAGTGACTGGAGTACTTATGTTACCTGTTGTTACTGCGTTTCCAAGTCTTCCACTATTACCAGAACCCCAAGTCCATAAGGTTCCATCAGTCTTGATTGCTGCTGTATGAGAATTTCCACCACTTACTTGTTTCCAGTTGGTTCCTCCGGCAAATGTGGTGACTGGAGTACTTATGCTACCTGTTGTTACTGAATTTCCAAGTCTTCCATTAGAACCATCCCCCCAAGTCCATAGAGTTCCATCGGTCTTGATTGCTGCTATATGATGATATCCACAACTTACTTGTTTCCAGTTGGTTCCTCCAGCAAATGTGGTGACTGGAGTGGATGTACTAGTTATTGTTGCGTTTCCAAGTTTTCCACTACCCCCCTCCCCCCAAGTCCATAAGGTTCCATCAGTCTTGATTGCTGCTGTATGATAACCTCCAGAACTCACTTGTTTCCAGTTGGTTCCACCAGCAAAGGTGGTTACTGGAGTACTTATGATACCTGTTCTTACTGCGTTTCCAAGTCTTCCAGTAAGACAATAACCCCAAGTCCATAAGGTTCCATCAGTCTTGATTGCTGCTGTATGAGAAGCTCCAGAACTTACTTGTTTCCAGTTGGTTCCTCCAGAGAATGTGGTGACTGGAGTGGATACATTGGTTGTTGTTGCGTCTCCAAGTTTTCCAAAAAAACCATCCCCCCAAGTCCATAGAGTTCCATCAGTCTTGATTGCTGATGTATGAGCTCGTCCACCACTTACTTGTTTCCAGTTAGTTCCTCCAGAGAATGTGGTGACTGGAGTGGATGTAGTAGTAGTTATTGTTGCGTTTCCAAGTATTCCACTAGAACCATGACCCCAAACCCACAACTCTGGAGTCTTTCCAATTTCTTGAGCGATACTTGGATAAACACTCATCAAATAATCTTTAGTTATAAATTCATAAGCAACATCAACACCATTACTTCTTCTGAAGTTAGTAGTTACTCTCTGATTAGAACTCATTTTACTCTGCTACTGGTGGTTGAATTTCTTCTGGAAGTTCTCTCACAATCACATCATAAACTTCATCAATGGTCTCACAAGCATCAATCTCTTGAAGTTTTGCAAGTTCCCAATCAAATGCTGCTTGAACTACTTTGTCAATTTCACTTACAATATATTGAAGATTTTCTGTGCTAACTTCTAACCAACCACTCAAGAACTTAAAATTATGAGAATCTGGTGCTGCACTTAACTTACTTGCAAGCAACACTCTTTCTTCTCTTGAAGTTGATACTTGAACTGAATTTCCATTAACATCTAAAGTAATTATTGTATTTTCTTTTTCTTTTCTGTATGGAGAAACTTCTTGTTTGCGAATTACTTTAACTTCTTCTAGAGTCTTATCAACAATTGGATAAGTAAATATTACTTTTATTGGAATATCATCTTCAATATCTTCAATGATTTCCCAAGTAAAGTTTCCAATATTATGATACTTTGGATCGTGTTCTGGAACTACCTTTTCAATTGGTAGAAGATGTGTAAGACCATCACTAAAATGAATTGGAAGGTCTGTATAACTTTGTGGAGAAATTCTTTCTTCTACTTCAAGGTCTTCTAAATCGGCATTAATGTATTTCACATTAAATCCCATTGGACCAAGTTCTAATGAGTTATTGTGAATGAGTGCGATTTCCATTATAGTTTTTTAAGTATTTATGAGATTGGTAGGTCTGGTGTGGTTCCGGAGAAGACTGCTGATGTATGTCGAAATTCTGCAGAAACTTGTTTCCAGTTAGTTCCTCCAGCAAATGTAGTGACTGGGGTTGATTTGGTGACTGATGTATTATCTCCAATCTGAGCATAAGCAGATGATCCCCAAGTCCATAATGTACCATCAGTTTTGATTGCTGCGGTATGAGAATCTCCGCCAGAAACTTGTTTCCAGTTAGTTCCTCCAGCAAATGTTGTGACTGGAGTTGATTTTGTGACTAATGTACTATCTCCCAATTCACCTCTAGCATTATAACCCCAAGTCCACAAGGTTCCATCAGTTTTAATTGCTGCTGTATGATAACCTCCAGAACTTACTTGTTTCCAGTTGGTTCCTCCAGCAAATGTGGTTACTGGAGTGCTTCTATTGGTTAATGTATTATCTCCCAAACCTCCAAAAAGATTATAACCCCAAAGCCATAAAGTTCCATCGGTTTTAATTGCTGCAGTGAAGACACCGCCACAAGAAACTTGTTTCCAGTTAGTTCCTCCAGAAAATGTTGTGACTGGAGTTGATTTTGTGTCTAATGTACTATCTCCTATTCCCCCGAATGAATTGCGTCCCCAAAGCCATAAAGTTCCATCAGTTTTAGTTGCTGCAATATGGCCAGCTCCACAAGAAACTTGTTTCCAGTTAGTTCCTCCAGCAAATGTAGTGACTGGAGTACTTCTGGAACCTGTGGCATTAATTCCTATTTGCGAATACTGATTTTGTCCCCAACACCACAAAGTTCCATCAGTTTTAATTGCTGCTGCATGATATTGTGCAGTAGAAACTTGACGCCAGTTAGTTCCTCCAGCAAATGTAGTGACTGGGGTTGATTTGGTGACTGATGTATTATCTCCCAATATTCCAAAGGAATTAATTCCCCAAGTCCACAAAGTCCCATCAGTTTTTATTGCTGCTTTATTTTTAAATCCACCAGCAACTTGTTTCCAGTTGGTTCCTCCAGCAAATGTAGTGACTGGAGTGGATCTATTACCAGTAGCGTTGATTCCTAATTGGCTAACATCATTTCGTCCCCAAGTCCACAACTCATCACCAATATACTGGTCTATTAGTTGATACTCAGTTACAAAATAATTTTCTAAATCTCCTTCTGGTGATAAGAACTGATTAGGCATTTAATTTTCTCTCCAACTCTTCGATACGAATTTGCTGCTCTTTAATTGCTTCAATTAATACTCCAATCATATTAGAGTAACTTACTGACTTTATACCATCACCATTAGTTTCAACGAGTTCGGGTAAAACTTTTTCAACATCCTGTGCAATTAAACCAAGTGAAGGTTTATCATTATTTATCCAATCGAACCTTACTCCTTGAAGTTGTTTTGTAAGTTCTATCGAATTTTCAATAGGTCTTACATTTTTTTTCTTTGTAGCATCAGAAAGAGAGGTAAATTGAGTAGCTGATAAATTCCCTGTTGATGGTACATATTGAAGTTCTGAATTTACATTTGCCTCACTGTTTCCACCTAAAGTATCTGTAAATACAAGATATCTTGTTGATGGGGATGATGAAGATGCAAATGATAATTGAGATGCAGTAGTCGCGGTAGTCGCGGTAGTTGCGCTAGTTGCGCTAGTTGCATTTCCACTAAAAGAAGATGCGGTTACAATTCCCGTGACATTCAAAGAAGTTAATGTACCTACTGATGTCAAACTAGAGGCAGTAACACTAGAACCTAAAGTTGTTGCATCAAGAACTGCAGTTCCATTAACTCGATATGTTTGTCCAGATGCAATATTTAAACCACCCGACAATGTTCCGACAGAGGTTAAAGATGAAGTAACAACATTTGCGCCCAAAGTTGTTGCAGATAAAACATTGACCCCGGCAATTTGATAAGTATTTCCTGTAATTAAATTGTGAGTACCTGTTGTCACAATTCCAGATACACTTAATTGCCTAGAGAATAATGTTGTTCCGGTAACAGTTGCAATACCAGCAAGAGTTGTTGTTCCAGATACATTTAGAGAAGTTAGAGTTCCAACAGAAGTTAGAGAAGAATTAACAACTCCAGAACCTAAAGTTGTTGCATCAAGAACATTGGTATTATTAATTTTATAAGTCTGCCCTGAATCAATGTTAAGGCCACCCAACAGTGTACCTATAGATGTTAAAGAAGAATTAACAACTCCAGAACCTAAAGTTGTTGAAGATAACACCTCAGTATTATTAATTTTATAAGTCTGAGCCGAAGCAATATTAAGACCACCCGACAGTGTACCTATAGATGTTAAAGAAGAATTGACAACACCAGAACCTAAAGTTGTTGCAGTGAGAACTGAAGTCCCATTGATTTTATAATCATTTCCTGTGGTTGCATTATATCCACCTGAAGTTGTTACTCCAGCAACAACTAATCTAGTTAGAGTTCCAACAGAAGTTAGAGAAGAATTAACAACTCCAGAACCTAAAGTTGTTGCATCAAGAACATTGGTATTGTTAATTTTATAAGTCTGCCCTGAATCAATGTTAAGGCCACTAGAAAGAGTTCCAACAGAAGTTAATGATGAGTTGACAACTCCAGAACCTAAAGTTGTTGCATCAAGAACATTGGTATTATTAATTTTATAAGTCTGCCCTGAATCAATGTTAAGGCCACTAGAAAGAGTTCCAACAGAAGTTAGTGATGAGTTAACAACTCCTGAACCTAAAGTTGTTGCAGTGAGAACTGAAGTCCCATTGATTTTATAATCATTTCCTGTGGTTGCATTATATCCACCTGAAGTTGTTACTCCAGATATTAAAACGTTTCCTACGACAGTAAAGGTTGATGTTGGATTTGTTGTTGCTATTCCAACACTAGAAAAAGTATGAATGCCCGTAGGATTGGAGACCCATTGAGATGAAGCTCCACCACCAGACGAAGTAACAGTAACTACTCCAGCAGATATTGTAGAAACTGTTAAATTATCACCAAAATCTATCGTACCTGCCGTTCCAACTAAAATTCCAGAGTCTCTGATAATAATCCCAGACCCAGAAGCAGTAATGCCAGTCAGTCCAGAACCATCACCAACAAATACTGTAGCAGTGACGATTCCAGTTACATTTACGTCTCCCCTAACATCAAGTTTTGATGTTGGGTCTATGGTTCCTATCCCAACATTTCCATTCAAACGATAAATATCGCTTTGATAAGTATTTGTTGGATTTTCATACTCCCAATTTCCACCACCGATACTAATATCAACAACTTTAGTTCCTGCATTATATGAAATAGAATTACCAGAACCAACAAAATTTAATGCAGTAATAATCCCCGTTGCGATATTGACACTTCCGGACTGAATGCCAATACCCCGAATACCGCCCACAAATGTGGAAACACCAGATACATTTAAATTTCCAGTTAAATCTAAATTTGTAAAGGTATTTGCAGAACCTACTGCAGGAACTCCTTTAATTCCACTATAAACTGCACCACTAATATAAACACTCTTTCCAGTAAAATTAACTCCACTAGGAAGGTTTGTTCCAATAAAGTTTAAAGTTCCTGATTGGTAGTCGAAGAACCACTCATCATTATTACCAGAACCTGCAGCAACTAATTGAGTTCCAGATGCAGCAGCAGTTGCTGCGTTACCTGAAGTATGAACGTAGACTTTTACGAGATAAGTAGAACCAATTTCTGGCGGAACCCAATCTGTAATATTTGTTTTCCAAGTTCTATTTGTGGACGAAGTAGTATCTGCAGTACATTCGACGGGTAGTGATGTTGGATATAAAGTAACTACTGATGTACTACTACCGGGAATAGTTGTTGGTATTAAATTTGATTGAGCCCAGACATTATCACCTCTCAACAATAACGCACTTGAGATGGATTCGTTTACTGCATCCTTAATTGCTGCAGTATCAGTCTTCGCTCTACCATAACCAATTTTTTTCCAGAGATAGTCTATCTTCTGATCGTTTGAAATAGCCATTTTACGCTGCAGCTCCTATACTAAGACTTGTTACGGATTGCCCTGAGTTCAAAGCAATTCTTATAAGAACAACATTACCAGTAGCATTACTCATGTTTTCGCTACCTAGTGTCATAGTATAACCACCACTTAAAGATGTTGATGCAAGAATTCTATCTCCATTAGTGAAAGCACAACCATCAGAACCATTTCCACCCGGCCCACTACCAGGAACTCCAGAACCTCCATAAGCAGTATCTGCTCTTAACCAACCATTTAATCCACTTGTAGTATCTATACTTGTTCCTGGAGCAGCAATCCAAACACCAGCGACACCAGTTGAACTTGTAATGTTAATATCAAAGTTAGCAACAACTCTTCTTCTAAACGCAAAAGTAAAATACTGAGTTCCACTTCTTCCTGATGAAAAATCTGGACCAACTGGAAGATATCCAGTAGAATAATTTACTTGATTGTGAGTGATAGCACCCAATCTAACAACTGCTTCTGCTGTTGTAGTAATTCCTGCCGGAGAAGATGATTCGGAATATGGATTGTTAGTATAGAAATTAGTTGCTCCATTATAAGAAGGAGTTGTCGTAGTAACTCCAGGGCCAAAATCATAAATTCTCTTTCCATTATCAGTATAAGTTCCATCACCAAGTCCAGAAGGAACTGCTATTGAAATTTCACTAATTTCACTCTGCGCTGCAGTATGAACTTGAATATTAGTAGCAATATCACTTGCGTAACTACTGGTTCCATTTACATTCTTAGCACGAACTCTAACTCTATCGATAGTTCTTACACTTGATGTTGTAATAGGAACTGTTAGGTTACCCAATGCATATGGGGAAGACACCCCAACATTAGCAATAGGTATTCCTCCACTCAACATACTTGAAGGACCATTAATTTGAGTATATGTATAATCAGTATCTGGTGTAGCTGCACTGGAGGTTCCCTCTTGGTTTGTTCCAGTGTCAACTTCAACAATGTTTGTTTGGTTAGTGTAAGTTTGTCCTGTTAAATTAGTAACCGTTAATCCGGATAAAGTTAGAGTTGGTGAACCAGTGTTGTAATATGGAATACCAGAAACATAACGATAAGTACCAGCAACATTTTCTGCAAGTGTTGCAGTCGAAATACTTACAACAGGTGTGGCAGTTACATCATCCTTAACAAACTGCACTGCGTTTGTATTACCAGTGTCACTATGAAGCAATCTCATACTATTCACACCAACGCTTAAAGCAGAAACTGCTTTTGAAACTTTTGCCTTAAATCCTTTATACAACCCAGGATAATAGATACTTGAGGCAAAAGTTGTAGTTGAACCAGAAGAATTCAATAACTGATAATCACTCTCTTCTGTAATTACCAAACTTGTATATGTTCCAGAATCATCACCACTAGTTAATACTCGGGAACCATCGGAGGAACTGTTTACATGTGCTGTAAGAGTTCCACTATTTGCATTATATGCAAACGAAGAAGTTGCCGTGGCTTCAGCAGTTCCACCAGTTACACGAGTAACATCATTCCCTGCGGATAAAGTAGTTCCGCCAGTATTATCAGTAAATCCAGAAACAAGTCTTGGATTTGTCCCTGTACTAGTGACATTAGATAATGTTTTACTACTTAATCCATCTGGAGCTGCAGGAGCATCATCGTAAACTTTCAACAATGCAGTTCCGTTAGTGGGAATAACGGCAGGGTCTGCAGTGTTATGTGCGTTTAAAGTTAAAGTAAGCGTATCTCTAGTTGTAGAACTATTTGTTCCCTCGGACCAAGTATGCTGAAGTCTTGAAGCAGAAACATCTGCTCCACCATTAGCAGTATTGTTTGCAATAGAATCATTTGATGAACCATCCCCCCAATTCATTGTATAATTGACTGTTGCTCCACTTGTATTTGAAGTATTATTATCTAAGTACAGTGATTGCCCTTCAACTACATATAAATCATTTCCAGAAAGAACTGAACCCCCAGAAGATGCTCTATACAAATCAAAAGTAACCACTGGATTTGGCGTATAAACTGTAATATAATTACTCTTTGCAGTAGAATAACTGCTTCCTGCACCAATTCCAGAATTATTTTTAGCAACTAAAGATATTGAGAACTGTCCACCAGCAGGTTGGGTATATGTATGTGGAATAGAAGCAGATGTATAGTTTGATGTTGTTGTACCGTCTCCCCAATCAACATCATAACGATTAGCGTTTCCAGAACTTGTAACCGATAGTGTAATTGATAGTGGAGAACCTCCAGCTAATGAATTTGAAGAGAAATCTACATTAGTGACTGCAGTATTTCTTATAATATTAAATGCAAGTTCGTTGAGGTCATCAATACTATCAACCAACTTAGTACTTCCAGAAAGAGTATTGAGTGCCCCGTTGCTAGTAATACTAGAATCTGTTGGAGTTCCTAAAGTTAATGAACCACCTTCTCCATAATAATTTGTTGCAGTTACAACACCACTAATATTTGCGTCAGTGTTAAAATTTGTGGAAGTGGATGATATTGTAGCGGATAATGAACCATTATTGTAGAAGAATAAAATATTTTCATTTGCTCCAGGAGATGATTCTGGAATAATATAGGTGTTGCCATCAACATCCTTAACACCACCAAGAGAACCCCAAGAACCACCAGGTCCATAACCTTCAAAGGTTGAGAATTCAGTGTTATATCGGATTTGTCCAGTTACAGCTACACCAACAGAATCTCTTTGTGCTGTTGTCCCAACAGGAATTTGAATGGAATTTGTGCTGTTAAAAATAACTCTGTTATTAAAAGTAGATACTCCAGATACCGATAACTGGTCGTCAACAATTACTGTGCCATCAAAAGAATTAAGTGTTAGGTTTCCTGAAGAGGTATCAATTTCATTATCATCCGCAACACCTATTCTTACATTATCAATTGTTGCTCCATTGTTTGCATCAATTAAATTAGTAAAGGTTGATATTCCTGTTACATTTAAATTATTACTTACATTTAAATCTGAATTAACATCAACTCTGTTATTAAAAGTAGATACTCCAGATACTGATAATTGGTCGTCAATTATTATTGTACCCTCAGCAGAATCAAGTGTTAGATTTCCAGAGGAAGTATCAATTTCATTATCATCAGCAATCCCAATTCTTACATTATCAATCGTTGCTCCATTGTTTGCATCTATGGTATTGGAGAATGTAGAAACACCAGTTACGGTCAAATTATCACTTATATTCAGATCTGAATTAATATCAACTCTACTGCTAAAAGTAGATACTCCAGATACCGATAACTGGTCGTCAACAATTACTGTGCCATCAAAAGAATTAAGTGTTAGGTTTCCTGAAGAGGTATCAATTTCATTATCATCCGCAACACCTATTCTTACATTATCAATTGTTGCTCCATTGTTTGCATCAATAGTATTAGAGAATGTAGAGACTCCTGCAACATATAGATTATCATTAAATGTAGAAAATCCAACAAATGTACTAATTCCACTTAATGTTGTATTCCCACCTACATATAAATCTTGGATTAAGTTAACATTATCATTAAATGTAGAAAATCCAGAAATACTTAATTGATTTGAAAATAATGTTTCCGAAATAGTAGTAATTCCGGACAAAGTTGAAATGCCATTTACAGTAATATTGTTGGAAACAAAAACATCTCCAGAAACTGTCAATTCTGAAGATGGATTTGTTGTTGCTATACCAACTTTACCACCACCGGTTGCGAGAACAACGTCTTTATCTGTTGAAGAATTTATTTCTAAAACATCTAAAGTATGAGAATTGAAAGAAATATTTCCCTTCAAAACTCCATTTTGCTTAAAATTCAAATAAGAAGTTGAAGTAATTCCAGAATCAATATCTAAAAAGGATTCTCCCTCAGTGCTTCTAACAGATAATTTAGCTTTGGGTGGAAAATATAACTCTAAATCTGCTGCGGGATTTGTGGTTCCCAGACCAACTCTACCAGTATCTGCATCAGCAACAATGAGATTTGAGTTAACCTCTAAACCATGTTTTACTACAAAGTTTTTGTTTATACCCAAGGTTCACTCTCCCCTTGCTTTTCTTTTTAGTTATTTATAAAAACTAAATAATAAAAAAAGTATTTTTGAAACAATATGGCTTCTCAAGTATTAAGTGGTTCAACTGATGTTGGATATACAAATAACACCGGGCAAAATGTAAGGGTAATAATAAATTACATGGGTGGTACTGATATTTCTATCAGTTGGGCTGGAGTTTCTGTAAGTAGCACAGGTTTATCTGCGATAGGTAGAAATCTAGCTTATACCAGCGCATCTTCAACATCTTCAAACAACTCACTAACTCTAGATTTAACCGGTACTGCAGCAGCTCTTCCAACAGAAATAATGTTAGCACCAACGCAAACATTTTCAGCAACTGGTATTACTTCGTATAATATCGTAGTAATACCAGAACTTGGTTAATTGGGGCAATCAAATAGGAATACTAAATCCGCGAGTGGTATATGGATATAGTGAGAAACTATTGTCAAAATTGATTCTATTGTTTGCATCATCATAAGTAACGCTAATTCCTGTCTGAATTCCAGAATTAATTGCGGCACCAATAGCATCCTGAACTCTCTCTTCACTGAAATAAAGATTTGTTGACCCTTCATTTAAGAAGTCAGTACTTGTCAATACGCCACTAACAACAGAAGAGGCTGAAGACCAAATTAAAGTACCAGAACCATTTGTCGATAAAATACTTCCAGCAGTACCAACTGTAGTTGGAAGGGTCCAAGTGTAGTTAGAATTTAAAGTTGGCGCATTTACTCCAATATAATTACTCCTATCAGATTCATATATTCTAATTTCACCAGCAACAACTAAGTTTCCAGTAACATCTAAAGCTCCCAATGGAGTTGGGGTATTAATTCCAACATTACCATTAAAATCCACTACAAGAGGAGTTGTTGTATCATCCGGATTTCTGCTGTCAATTCTGACAATATTTCCAGAAGTACTTGTCGATCTAATGCGTACAGAACCACCCGATGTAGAAACAATATCCAATCTTGTTGAAGGTGATGAAGAATTGATTCCTAGAGCATTTCCTACAAAAAGATTTGTACCATTAAAAGATAATGCGGAAGAACCTCTAAAGAATCCACCATCATTATATTGAAGAGAATTCAAAGGAAGTCCGGGATATCCAGTTCCGCCACCTGTCGCATCAAATGTAATACTCGCTATTCCAGAATTTTGAACTGCAGATATAGTAACACCATATCCAACAAAGTTAATTTCCGTAGCAACTCCAACAAAAGTTCTGTTGGAACCCAATCCAGTAGAAACACCAACACGAAGAGGATTTGAACTAAATGTTAAAGTTGTAATTCCACTAACAGTGTCATATGATGAAGTTATCGTGGCACCAAGACCCGATCTAAAGTTAATTAGGGTGGAAAAACCAACATAAGAACCTGATGAAGATACCCCAACGCCAAAGTTTCCAATATATCCAAAATTTTCCCATCTATTATTCGAGGTGTATACCCATCCAATATAATCATTTGTTGCCGGAATTGCATTATATGTAACATCTCCAGGATTTCCGGCAACTGTTGGCGTTGAAATACCTACAGTATACTTTCTAGATATATTTTGGTCTCCTTTCAATAGTAAAGAATTAGATTCAATACCTTTCTCTGAAGAAGAAACAATTTTGTTATTAAAAATGACAGGACCATCAAATTTAGAAATAACTTTATTTTCTGGCCCACCATCGACTCGAATAGAATTCTTAACATTTACATCAATAGGTGATATTACATTAAACCCTACATTTGGACCGGAGGTAAAATCTTCTCCAACTGTCGTTTGTATTGGGGTTTCAACAAACTCTTCTTGTCCTGTGGTTGCATTTATTTTTTTATTTCCGGTATAGAAACTACCATCGGCATTCATTCCGGAGAATACAACCATACCACCATTTTTCTTAACCGATTGTGATAAAACTTCTTCCTGTTCGGTTAAGATTCTTTGCTGCTTATCTGGCAATGATGTTGAATAATTGCCAGGGCCATATCCAACGTATTCAAAGGTATGTGCAGACGCTCTAATTAAAGAGTTTCTACGGAATTCTATAGGTCTTGGATTAATTCTTTTTACAACAGCACCATTTACATGTGTTGACTTACTACTTCCAAGTAATCCCCTAAAAACTGAAACAGGATTTCCAGTTACTGTGCTCCTAATTCTAACAATCTCTTCATCTATTTGAAGATAATCTCCAACATTTAAACTTAGATTAGTGACATTTGAAATACTTATTGTATTAGCATTTAAATCAGTAATTGCAGCAGATAGTGTAGTAGTAATACCTGCATATGGAGATACTAGTCTTCCAAAAAGATTTTCATTTGACCTAGTAACATTTCCACCACCAGCAGAAAAACCGTTTATATAACCAAATATAGTGCCAGATGTTGATGGAGTTGTCGTGCTAATGCCAAAATTAACAATAAACGTAGAAAGACCAACAACATTATTAACTACAAAATTTCCATTGTAGAAAGATTGTTGAGCGCCACCAAAAGTAATAGAACTATTTCTAAATAATCCATGAGGTTGTTGTGTAGTAACTGTAGCTAATCCAGTAAATCTATTATAAGAAATTGATAATATATTCAAACTTTGTCCGGTTAAAACTAAACCACAACCCAAAGTAATTGTTACTCCAAGACCAGTTACAGAAGGATTTTGAATAGTTGAAGCAGATGAAACCTGTATTTTTTTATGTTCACCAGTAGATATTCCTACAATTCTGTAAAGATTATTGTATGATTCGTATTCATCAACATTAATTCCAACAAAACTTAAAGTATCGCCAATATTAGAATTAATGTTACTCGATACAATTGATGCGGGGACAAAGGAAGTCGTTGTAGCAATGCCAACAACTGTCATGGTGTTGCCAATTCCATATGCACTACCACCATCCATAATTTTTATATCAAAAATAGTACCCGCAGCACTAACAGCAACTCTAGCAGTTGCATTTTTCCCAGATGTTGATTCTCCATAACCAACTAATCTGCAGTTATAAAAATACTCAACACTACCACTACCAGTACCATATCCATTTCCACCATTTACTATGGTTACTCCAGTTAATTGATTAAATCCATGATCTATCTTAGTATAGAAAGTATGAGAAGTTCCCACTGAATTAGAAATCACATCAGTAACTCCAACACCAACATGCAAATCTAATAACTTTTTCTCTAAAGTTTCTTTAGTAATACTATTTTGTGGTTCATTAATAACAACTTGTCCTATAGGAGAAGACAGTGCAAATGATTTTGCTGATTTTGGATCAGATGCTGGATTATCTCTATTTGTTTGTGGATAGAGATTTTTAATTGGTTGTAAGTATTTTTCAGATGTAAAAGGAGAAGTTGTTGGGGAATTTGAGGCATTTACTACAGATAAGTAATAAATTCCATCCCTCTCACCTTGAACATATCTTTGAATTTCTTCACTTTGATATACTAAGTAAGTATTTGAAAATTCTTTTTTCTTAAAGTATGGTGAAGTCGTATCTCTCAGTGAAGTATTATTAGTAAAAGTACCTGGATTATTTTTAACGGGTATATAAAATTCTCTTGCACTACTAATACCGGAAACAACAAAAGTGCCATTAAATGAAGTATTTGCAATTCCAGATTCATTATTAGTACTCTTTACATTTAATATTTCAACTTTAGAACCTATTTCCAAACCATGAGGTAATTCTGTAACGACTTTAGCTACACCAGATTCCCATGTAGCACCCGCAATGAGTCTTTGATTTCTTAGTTGTGTAGAATTTGTTAAAGTAGTACCGGAAGGATTAAATTGGTATCCAACTTCCAATGAAGTTGGTTCTATAGAACTATTAGACTCTTGAATTACATATCCATTAAGAGGTGGACTTGCTACAAATGGCGAATCTGCAGGAATTACATACCTAACTCTATAAATTGTATCTAATGGATTTCTATTATCAGGAATTCTCTTGATGTATGTCTTTGGTGTTGCTTGGCCCAAAGAAGTTGTTCCCAGACCAACAATTCTCGAATACAATGTATTTTCGCTAGAAGCAGATGATACATTTACATACCATTGATTATTTGAGGAATCCCATTGTATTGGATGTCCCAAATCTCCACTATTCTTGTCAGATACTCTACTAACAACTTTTAGTATTCCACCACGATTGTTAATATCTATTTCATTTAGCCCAATTGCATCATTTAATGATTTAGCTATTTTAATGGTATTGGATGAAATTCCGGTAGTAATAGCATAATATATTTGATTATGGTCTACTCCATCGGGAAGATGTCCATCATTCGATACGATTCTTATTGTTTCTCCATTTGCAAAGGTGTGAGGCGCAGTAAAAGTAATTATATTTGAAGTTATACTATTAACTCCAACTGAATTCCTTCCAACATAAAAAATCTTTTCCAAAGAAGTAGATGTTGTGAGTGGCATTACCACTTTTGCAGAATATTCTGTAGAAACTCCACTTCTGGTTAAAGTGAGGTTTAAAGTTTCTCCAGATTTTGCACCTATACGATATCCTTCAATTACACTATCGGGAAGTAGTGCTTCATTATTTTGATTGTATAAGTATAACCTTCCAGAATTTGAAACACTTAAAGTTTTAGGTACATCAATAGAATAATAATCTACATTTATTTCTGAAGAATCTATTACTTTTGGTGGAATAATATGAGTTATGTACCCAATATCATCTTTTTTAAACGCATTTGATTTAAATCCAGAAGAAACAAGTCCTCTACTTCCAAAAGTGCAGTTCGAGTTGTTGACAGATTGATCACCACCACTCTCTGCAACAAATTGCTCACAATAACCAATAGAAAATACAGATACTAATTGGAGATATGCATCATTTTTACACTTTACATGGTAGTTTGAATATTCTGGTTTATATCTTGCTAAAATATCTGATGTAATATTTTCATTACCAGATGCTGTGCTATCTTGATATAATCCCAATGTAGGATTGTATTTCACAAAAGCATTTCGATCTTTTTGCAGTCCAACAGCAGTAAATTGGGCTACAACCATACTCTTAAATCCATCTGCTTTACTTCCATCAGCAAGCAGTCCACACATTCCATATACAGAACGCAATGAACAGTTAAAGATATATGGAGAAGCAGAAGTGACAGTATCTACAACAATACTAAGGTTTGCAGAACCACTGCCGGGAAGGGGAACTGTTGGTGCATTCTGAACTCTATATTCTACTTGTGTAGAACTATTAACTTTACTTACTACATATTGTCCATTAAATCCTAAAGCATCTACTCCAGAAATCTTAATTGGAGTATCAACCTCCAGACCACTAACTGGTTGCTGAAGATCGACAGTAATTGTTGTGCTAGTTACTGAGCCATTTCCAGAACGAATACTAGAAATACCAACTTCAACTCCACGAGAACCAACAATTCTATATTCATCTACTTTTGGTTGAATATCAAGAGATGTTGATGGGTAATCAGGTTGAATTTCTCTCCCAGATGATTGTCCATAAGCAAGACCAATCTTTTCATAATACATCTTAAGATCAGTTCTACCAGAATAATAAGTGGCAAAACTATCATCAATAACTACAGGATTTACACCATCAGCATACTCAAATGCAGTAAGTTTATGATGAGAGAAATTGGGAACAAAAGTACTTGATGAATAATCGGAATATGCAAAAGAATTTGGGTCAGAATCTAGAAACGTAAACTGCCAAAAATAACAAGAACCAGTTACTCTAAAAATTGCAGAAGATTCTACGTTTGGATTTTCTGGATTAGGTACATATAATGGTCGAATTTTTGTCTTTCTTAAATCAAGTCCAACGATTGAAGTTCCTCTAGGAACTATAACACCACCATAAACAGAATTAAATTTGTAGAGTTGGTTTTCTGAAGAAGATAAGTCAAAATTTGAATTTAAGTCTAAGGGAGGAAAATCTGAAGAGGTTGTTCCATTTCTAAGAAGATATGTATTATTTCCGTATGGTATCCATCCAGGTCTGTTATCTACTAAATGGTCTCCTGGATACAAAACAATTGTAGTTTTTCCAAATCTATCATTATCAATTCCTGCTTGATAAGAAAATCTAGAAGCTTCTATTAATGCTCTCTGAATAGTTTTAAATGGTCTAGTTAAACTATTACCCTGATTTTCAATGCTATCTGTAGAGTCAATACTATTTGGATCAACATATAAAATCGTTCCGCGTACTGATTTCAGAAAATTATCGAGACGTGAAAGACCCATCTTATTAATACTTATAGTTCCGTTATGGATTATTTATCATACAACAAAACCTCCACAAGGGAGGTTTTGAAGTCACACTTTTCGGGTCACTGTAACGATTCAGTATCGTCTTGATTATTATACCACGACTCTTCTTTCCACGTCAACTTTTCTTTGAGTTTCTTGTCAAAAACCATAAGATACCGATGTTTACGACTCCTACTACGCCACTCACCATCAGCACCCTTGACGCTACCCCTAGAATGTTTTGTTCCATCAGTATAGTAAAAATCTTTTTTGGGTTCTGTTAGACCGTAGTATTGAAAATTACAAGCTCTGTATATAGTTCCAGCGTGGTGATTAGAGTCAGCATAACTAAGAATTGCAGAAACGCGGGCATCTTTCCTAAACCTCTTGATACAACGACTTACAAACCAGGATGTGATATTATACTCTTCTTTTTGAACTTCTGGATGAATACAAAGTCTTGAGAGTTCAAATATTCCTTGTTGTTCATTACGACTTAATCCAAATGCTCCTACGGCAATTTCTGGAACTGGGAGACCAGTAAAAATACAAACACCAACAGACCCGCCAATATTAAGGACATCTGTGAATGATTTGCGGTAAAGAGAGTAATTATATCCACTTTTGAAATCTTTTGATTCGTCTTTTAGATAATGATAGGTATAAAGAAGTTCTTTTATTTCTTCTTTGCCTACCCTATCTATATAAAAGTCAGATTTCATTTAGGTATTTTTACTCACTTTGTTTGCATTCTAACATATATTCAACAGTGTTTGCAACATCATTCATTGCATCACGCAGATGAGGTTGCTGGCCAGATTCTTGCTTAAGAATAGGTCGTGAATCATCAGTCAGCGTCCAACGCCACTGTTTCATTTCATTACAATACCAAAGATTAACTTTCATGTTTGAAGTGCTCCAGTTGGACCCAGTTAAGGAGTGTTTGGAATGCACTGATAGAGGCAGGAGTGCAGTTATCTTCCTTAAGTTTCTGAACATAATATTCAAGTGCTTCAATGACCATCTCGCGGTCAGTTTGTGAAATAAGTGACATTTTTGGAGTTTTATGAACTCAAGCCCCCGACCGGATTTGAACCAGCGACCAACGGTTTACAAAACCGTTGCTCTACCACTGAGCTACAAGGGCATTAATCAACAGGCAACATTTCTGGATTTTCCAGTTCCAACTCATATAAGAGAGGATGACATTCTTCAAGCATTAAGTAGTATGATGCCTGATAAAGGTCTTCTGGTTCAAATCTTCTTTCGTTATCTGCTAATTCGATTAATTCCAAATCGAATATTGATTCGTCTGGCAAATCGTCAAAAGTAAAGGGAATTTGATTTATGAAATACAGCAGAACAATTTGTGTTCCGCGATTATACCAAACGTATCTGGCATCTATTCTGTATTTCATAGAATAGTCCTTTCTTTTGTTTATTTAGAGGAAGAACCTCATAGGCGTGGTCGGATTCGAACCGACCCTGGAGGCGTTTTAAGCGCCCTGTCTCTGCCGCTGGACTACACGCCCATAAAAAACTTACGCCTCGTAAGTAATAGGATTATACTTGATATACTCCCAGAATGTCAACTTCATTTCTTTTTGTGACATTCCGCAGTGCTTTGCTGCTTTAGGGAGATTCCACTTTGCTGCAAAGAGTGCCTCATTTGCCTCTTTCACGTTTTCTGGAGTTGTCTTAACTGGTTCCTCTTTGAGGTCTTTGTATGAAATTTTATAAACCATACTTTTCAAAAAAGTAATAAGGGCAATTTTTACCGGGAGATTTTTTTCGACCTTTTTTGAAACTTAAAGTGGATTTGCGTATGAGAGAGTCTCTTCATCCACTGTAGCACGAACGAAGTCTAGTACATTCATAAATTCTTCTACCGTATCACAGGTCACTTGCTTTTCATCTCCTTCATTGGAGTAAAGGTACACGGTTCGTTTGATGGGGTCCACAACGCAGCGTGAGAGGTACTCGTCTTGCATTCGTTCGTCCGTTGATTACCCATGTATCATAGCACGGTCAGGGGTCCGTGTCAACCCACTGTACCAGAGGGAGAGGACAAATCTTTCACTGTCCTCAACTTTTGTAACGTGATGAAGATATTGTGAGTTGGAAAATATAACCAATTTTCCTAATTGTGGTTTCACTTGAAATTCCTCAAAGCAAGTATATCCACCTTTATAAGAGTCGTTTAGGTATACTAATACAGCAAAAACATCAGGATTATCTTGATAGGAATTGTCATAATGAGGTTTCATAAAAGTTCCTTCAGGCCATCTCACAATCGTTGCATAGTCTAATTTAATATTTTCATCAAAAGACTTACAAATTTTTGTAATTGAAGAAATTATTGGACTTTTTATACTTTCCAAGTTAGTACAATCTGGTATTCCCCCCTGATACAGATTGCCACCGTAATCCAAATTAGTAATAAAAGTATCTCCACCCCTACTTTCGCTACCATACGGAACTTCTTTATCTTTATTTTCGATAGCAAAATCCACAAAAGACTTACACTCTATTGAATCTAAAAAATTTTCTTCAATATAAATTAATTTTTTCACAGAGTCTTTGTATTTACCTTATTTGCATATTGGGGATCATTATAATCTTTATCAGGATAATCACTCCACTCATTACCATCATATTCAACAACCAATGCATTGACATCCTTTCTCTCTGCATAAACATGATAGAAAGAATCAATTGGTATTGCACTCTTTGATTGCAGATATATTTTTTCCGAATCCCATCTTTTCACAATAATATCTTGATGAGAACCTATTGGTTGAAGTTGAACAGATATGCTATTAACATGAACCAAGTCTTTCCAATACCAAGGAAGTTCAATTTCAGTTTGATTTGTTATTCTACCCCTAAAATATACTCCAACTTCTGGACCCTCAATACATGCATATCTAAGACGATGACCATTTCCCAATGATGGATGAATCATATCAAATGGTTTTGGTCTAGCATCTGCTTGCGAAAATCTAGCTGCGAGTCTTCCTTTATTATCACAATCTACTTTTCCACTCACATATAAGTCACCATCAATATAGACCACATCAGTAGTAGTGCCAGTGACGTAAAGGGCATTACTAGTTTGCCCATCACCTTCAATCTTAACATCACCTTTTACATGCACAGATCTTTTTGCATTTGATGGTGTATCTGGATTAGTTTCTCTACCAATCATTAAAGATGCTTCAACACTTCCAAAATCACTATCTTTTCCGATATGAACTGGCGCTTGAAAATATGCAGAACCATGAATGCTTTTTGGACCTCTTCCTAAAGCTTCTGGTTTTGATTCTTCATTTGTCACATGGAGTTGTCCATGAATTAATTCAAAATCACTTGAACTTGACATAGTTATGCTTGCGGTTTAGTTAATTGTACTATTTTATCTAATATTGGCAATGATGGTGTTTTCTCTGCACTCATAGAAGTTATTCTTTGAATGCTACCACCATAAATTCGCATAATATTTATTGCGGTTTGTTGCATCTGACCATCAGTAAAAATACTGATGGATTCATTTGCGTTAGCAGTAAATTTTTTAGTTTCAATATTAACGCTTTCGTTTGAAATAATATTGACTATACCCTTTGTAGGGTCCGGACCTCTGGCAATTATATCAATATTTTCAGCTTCAAGTCTTAGTCTACCTTTTGTTTGGATTAAGATATCACTTCTATCGGCATTAAACCACATTCCAATTTCATCTTTTGGAATATCATCTCCACATTTAACTTGATATCTTCCCCTGCATCTAGAAGTAATCCACCTTTTTCTTGGGGCGGTTTGGTCTATCGTAATATATTCAAGAGACTCTTGACCTTGAAGCATGACAGAAGATTTCACTTGGTCAGGATGAATATTGCCAAAAGTTATCTGACCATCTTTTGTTCCCGTTGTTTTTGTTTCGTAATTTTTAGATTTTGCCATGTTTTATCTCGGTACTATATCAAAAGTTTCTGTTGGAGGAACTCTACCAACACAATCAACTACACTAACAACTGCTGTTGTGGGTTCAATGTCCCCAATATTTGCAATTGCCTCTACAGGGATAGCTCTAAGAACTGGGATAAGTTTTGCGTTATATCCAGTATTAGAATTTACTATGATTTCGGGTATGTCAGTGAATCCAGAACCAGGATTAATAATATTAACCTGTGTTATTTCTTCTCTTTCATTTATCACTGGTTGAAGTATTGCTCCATTATTGGGAACAACTTCCAAAGTATCTCCTGGCAAATATCCAAAACCAGAATCTTCAATATAAATTTCATCAATAATGAGAATAACAGGATAAGTTAACGATGTGGCATCTGATGGAACTGCCAAAGTAGACTCTGGTGGGAAAAATACACTATCTGGGGGTAAATTTGGTGGTTCTATTCCAGAAGGAACAGTAAAATAATCGCCATTAGGTGTAACAACATACCCCTCTTGGGATTCTTTCCATGTGATACCATTTCCACCCAAAGAACCATCTGGAGCAGGCAAGTACCCGTCTCCCCGCGCAGCTACTACAATATTTTTAATCTCCAATCCACCTTTAGGTGAAGGTCTAGTTTGAACAACTAATGATGCACCAGATCCATTTCCACACTCGTCAACAATATTTGCAAATGGTGGCGCGAGGTAACTAAATCCGGGATTAACAATATCAAATCCAATAATTGAATTTGAATTTGGACTGACTATAGCGTTTGCCATTGCACCTATACCATTACCACCAAAAAATTGCACTCTTGGTGGTCCACAGGGTAATGGATTTGTTGGACAACTTCTAGAAGTATCTGAAGGAGAAAGAAATTTGCTGAATGGATTTTTTCCTACTGGGTCTCCTCCTTGGGGATTATTTTGACCTGCTCCAGATAAAGTTGTTTCCTGAACTGAAGGGCACGCTTTATCATCGTCACATTTAAAGAAATTTAAAATACCCGTGATAAAATCTAATGCGTTAAATAAACTTCCAGCAAGATTTGCAATTTTACCCAAAGCAACATTAAGAAGTGATACTGCAGACTTTATTGCCTTCTCAATTGGATTCATAATTTTTTTCAGCAAATTGCCAATGAAATTTTCAACAAAACACATTGGTCCATTTATAAACTTATCCAACATTTGCAATAAAAGATTGCCAATAGTCTTTGCAAGTCCTCTAATTATTTTAGCAAAAGCACAAGAAATTCCATTTAAACCTTTATCTAGTTTGTCAATAAAGGATGGCATTTCTCCAGGGAAAAAATAAGGAAGTTTCTCTTTAACTTTATCTTGTATTGTATTCATTACCCACCCACGAGCACCACCCAGAATATTAATAACATATCCAGAAATATCAGTTGCAGAAAAATTTACTATTCTTTTAATAGACTTTCCAGGTTCTTGGTCCTCTCTGGTTAATGCATCAACAGCGGAATTAACATTTGAAAATCTTTTTATTCTTTCCAAATCTATCTGCATATTTTTAATAGTTCTCTGAATTCCTTTCATAGAACTATTATCACTTTTACATGGACTTTGTATATGTACAACGGTTCTAAGATCTATATCTTGTTGCCAAGCAAGTTTAGAAATCTCCGCAAATGATTGGGAGTGCCTGTGAGTTACTGGAGATTGGTCAATATCTTTAGTCTGAGGAGTTCCTGCGGGAAGTACTGTCATTTTTTTTATGTTGTAATTCTTGCTTTTATTTCAGATATGGTCAGAGTGTTTTGGGGGATAATTTTATACTGATTACTTGCAACTTTTGGTCTTTCAATCTTTTTAATTGTTTGTAAAGAGTCAGGAACATATGCCGCCGTTTGTGGGTTAGTTCCTTTATATGTATCATTAAAAAGTTGCAACCCACCAATATTTCCCTGTGGTTGCTTCTTTGGTACAGTGTTATTTGAATTTATCAAGATACCATCAATATAAGGTTCTTGACCAGCGATACCATCAAGGAAGAATCCAGTCACAATAGTTCCGGCAAGTATTGCAGGCGTATCAAATGACCCACCCAATCCAGAACCAGATGTTACTGGCATAACAACATTAGCCATTGGTAGTTGTTCATCAGGGAGTTCTTCAGTATTTCCCGAGTGTATGCCAAAGTACCTAACACGATATCTATAACCCCAACCTTTTTGATTTTTTGGATCAAAATGCGATGCTTCAATGTTATCCTGCCACGAAACACTGGACACAACTCTACCAAACCATCTTGGTAGGGATGATATTGAATTTAGGTCAAAATTTCCTGAATATTCATTCATTTTAGAATTCGCCTAAGTCTGGAGGAATGTCTATAGCAGCCTTATCTAAAGTTTGATTTATAAAAATATCGTTAGCTCTATCAATAGAAGAACTTATAACAGAATCAGAACCGCCTTGACCCACTCCAGAAGTATATTTACCCGAAATAGATCCTGTTGGTGAATGGTCATTCACCGTTAATTTATTAACGTCAGCAATTAAAAGTTCTCTCTGATAACCATCACCATCTTGAAAATAAAAAAGTTGTGATGGATTTGCAGATGCAACACAGTTTGCTTCACTGCGAGTTACATCATCAATTCTTTCGCCATCTTTATCATAAAAAGAAACTCTGATAGGATCATTCGGATCTCCCTGAAATGATTTCCTAAATCTATTTTGCCTATCAACACAACTATCTCTATATTGATCTGCCATTAGTCATCATAAACTCTACATTCTAAAGCATCAGGATGAGCATCACAATAAAGTTCTAGAGACGATGGATCATGGTCGTCATCTGGATGATTAACTTGATACTGCTCTAATGCATCAAGTTCACCCTCTAAATGACGACGACGCTGACTACTTGTGTTTGGATTATCTAGTTCATCCCTGTCATTATTAATATGTTGTTGAAGTGACTTTTCCATTTAAAATACCTACTTTCTTTGGATAGATTCCCTTACAAGATTAATTCTTGTAAAGCAACTATTTTTAGTTACATGATGACATACATCGACTATCATATATATGCCACTTTTTTTCTGGCTTATAGAAGTTTTCTTTTTAGAAGAAACTTCTGGAAAATCGCAAAAAATTAAATCTCCAGCTCTCAAACTCATATCGCCAGCAACCGCAATAGAAAGTTTTATAGAGAATAAGTTATTATATCTCATATAAGACTGCCGCAATATTTCATCGTTACTATAATTGATATAAGTTGATTTTGGCAGTTGCTCTTTAAGTGTTTTTCCTTCAACAAGAAACCCGGGGTCATCCCATTTATAAGATATTCTTGAAGTCTCTTGCTGCAGATTAATATCTTTAGCAATTATTGGTTGTTCCTTTCCACCAATCGTGTCTGGATTAAATTGCTTTTTAGAATCAAAAGTACTTTCTCTGTAAGCACTTTCGAATGAATTTACCGCATTCATTTTAGTATTTAATTGAGCGCCAGATAGCAACACTCTTTTTAATTCTAAGGTACTATCAAAAGAGTAATCAAGAATCTTTCCATCATACCCAGGAGGAACAGATTTCTCAATTAAATTGTTAAAGATATATCTTTTTTTTGGTTTTTGTTTAAAAAGATTATCTATAGATTTAAATTTAAATCCATCATAAGTTTCATAAAAAAAGAATCCTGCAAGAATTCCTTTTGCGTTTGAGATATCTGGAACAGACCTAGGGCCCAACCATGTGATTTTATAAAAGGGTTTTTCAACATTACCAATGAAACTCAATTTATTTAAAGTTGTATCAATATCTACAGTTTTTGAAGTTTTTAAAGTTTCTTTTAAAATTTTCTGTGCAGAGTCTGATATTTTACCATCATATCTTTTTTTAACTCTACACCTTTCTAGTTCATTATCAATAGATTCTTTAGAAAATAAGTCAATAACAAACATCATTTTGTCAGTACTCTCGTCAATATTTCTAACTTCTTTTATTCTAAAATGTTTATCTCCAACAAAATCTAAATTAAATTGATTTCCATCAGTTACTTTAAGATTTACTTTTTCACCAACAGTCAAATTAAGGTCATCAGATTCTAAAGATGATGTTCCCTCGCTACCACCTCTATGTCCAGTATCGATGATAATTGCAGTTGCTCTTACAGTATTATCAAGAATACTTTCATAATATTCAAATTCTATGCAACCACTAGAAACATCTACGGGTTTATTATAATTCGAATTAATTTCAAATAACTTAATTTGGGCTTCACCTGCTTGTGCGGCAATGTTTGCTGCTGGCATCTTATCCTCTGACTAAACTTTGCATATTACTACTATTTACACTACCCGCAACCATAAATGTAGTTGTTGAACTAGAAGTTTTTGATACTGGAATTGGAACAGTCTCTTTAATAATAATTGGTTGAATCATAACTTTTGTGCTACCGTCAGCATATGATGGATATGATGTAAGAGACACTGCTTTATTCTTTGGATTTTGTTTTGGAATATAACCACCACCCTGATAACGAAGTTCAACATCAGTAATATCTTGGCCCCCCAAAGCATCTCTTGATGCTTTGTTTAAATCAATAACTCTAGTTGGATGTGGTCTTAAAGGATAAATTGCCTTTCCATTTCTATCAACTGCATATGGACCCCTATCATTAATTCTAACTTGAATACTCTTACCATTTGATTTATTAGTAACAGTAACCATAGTACCAAAAGGTAACGTTGGGTGTGCTGCAGTATATTCAGTATCACCTTCACGAAATTTTTCACCATTCGCAGTTCTATTTCCATAAAAACCTGGACCATACCAAGATGCTTTACCAGTTTGTCTTACTGGTTTATCTGTACCGGGTCTATCAAACAATGAAGGAAGTTGTCCAGGTTTTGTTTTTATTGGTTGAACTTTATCAATACCCAATACACTTCTCACTTTAGCAGAACCATTATATTGTGCTTGTGTTATAGGAGAACCCGGCGCTCCTCCCCATTGACCGCCAGGAACATCAATTGCTTGATTCGAACCGTGATATCCCGGATCACCAATTCTATCAAGATATTCACTTCCTGTTTGAATACCTGCTGCCAATAAAGCCTTTTTTGCATTATCCTTATCCTTTGGAGTAGCAAAAGCAATATGATCGTGGTAATTAAATGGAGTTCCATGTCCATCATAATCATAGTTTGATGGATAATTTTTATCTCCAGTAATATATTCAATTGCATTGAAATATCCTGGAGAAGCAGGTTTCCATGAACCACTGTAATTTGTTTTGGGTGGAGGAGGTTCATAAGAAAACAATGAAGATGGAATATTTTTCCCCCCTCTGACCGAAACTTGTTTTTGAACTTCTCTAATAGCTTGATTGACCTTTTGTTTGATATTAGTTCCGATAATTTTTATTGGGTCTACACTAACACTTGGTTTAGATTCAAAAGTTCGTTTAACAGAACCACCAGAAGCCATCGTTGGAATTTGATTCTGTATTGAAGACACACCTTGATAACTTTTTGAAGAAATCGATCTAAATGTTTCAAATAAATTTTCAAGACCATAATTTATACTTTTAAGAGTTGCCTGAGTTATGTTTTGTCCAAGGGCAACATCAACCGAACTTCCCATCAAAGATCCAATACCGTATGGTATATCTTTTAAGATTGAAGCTACTTCAGTAAGTGCTTTATATGGGTTTGGTTTATCTTTTTTCTTTTCCCATTCTTCTTCATATTGTTGATATGTTCCAGCACCTCCAGCAAGATTCCATTCAGCTACTGATAATTTTCTTGATGGGTCGGGATATAACTTTTGAATTTTTTTCTTTCCACCAACATCTTTTCCCGGTTGAGTTGATTGTGGAGGAACATATGGTTTTTTAAATTTTTTAGTTGTTATAGTTCTTCCACCAGAACCCAAGACCTCACCACCTTTTGCATAACGTCGGATAACTTTTCCACCACGACGTTGAGTTTGAACTGATGCCTCTGGACTTTTATTTGCAAAAAGAACATCATATAATTTTCCAGCAAGTTCTGCACCAGCATATCCACCAATAAAAGTTCCAAACCCAGGCATAATTAAAGAACCAACAGCGCCGAGGAGTAAAGTTCCAACTCCTCTAAATGCTGCCTTACCTGGATTATCTCCAAGAGCCCAAGAAAGACCAAACTCAACAAGTGCTCCCACAATAGGTAACCTTGATAAAGGTCCTTTCGCAAGTCTTAATAATTGACGTGTTGCTTGCTTTCCTATAACTGCTCTAGATGCCTTTATTGTAGACGCTTGTGCAGGCCTAACTACTCTTTGTATTGGACCTCTCTGCGGAACTGGTCCTCTAGGAGTTCCTTGTGGGGTTGGTTTTGGTGGTTTATATTTTCTTGCATTATTTGCAAAGGTATTGATAGCACCTGTGAGTGCCATTCCTCCAATTAGAACATAGTTAATATACTCATTCAACTTTCCAGATATTTTATCAAATTCACCCTGAGCCTTTTCGCCGCCAACCGTTTTTACAAGACCTTGTATCTTATCGTAAGTTTGATATCCACGGTCTATAAAGTTTACGACACTCTCTAAAATAAATTTAAATACATTTTCAACAACACTTACTATTGGAGTAATAATTTTAACAATTCCGGTCAACTTAGGAAGTTGTTCTCGAAACTTGGTAAACAACCATCCAAGAGCAGTAAAGAATAAGAATCTCTTAATTCTATCTAAGAAACTCATTCCAGGAAGAGAAACCTTTGGGAGATTAAACTTCTTAGATTCCTTAGGAGTTTCTAATTTTGTTTCCCTCTGTTCGTTTTCTTCTTGTTCTTTTCCAATTCTCTTTGCTCTTTCTGTTTTTTGGTCTTCAGTTAATACAGATTTTAAAAGACCATCAATATCAATTAAAGATTTTTTTATAATACTTACATTCTCTTCACTACGTCTAATTGATAGAGCAGTTAATTTTTTAGTATCAATAGTCTTCTTATTAATTGCAAGAGATGATGAAACTGCCTTTGCCCCAATTTTTGCAATTGCGGATGTCTTTGCTGCAGGTAATAACTTCTGAACGTTAATAGCCATCGTCAAGCAATCCCGTAAATACTAGCATTAGTAGACCTATCAAAACTTCCACTAGAAGAAGTTGCTGAGAATGTTGGAACTTTAGAACCTGCAGCAGCACTACCACCACCTTTCATTCCAGACGATTGTACTATTGGTGGTAGAGTTACAACATTTTGAGAACCATCTCTTGTCAATGGTTTTATTTGAGGAATATTTTTGGTTCGATATCCAAGTTTAGCTGCGTTCGAATCACTGTCAGTCATTGCAACTAATTTATCAATGAGAGAAGTTCCAAGACGATTTACTGTATTAACTGGAAGAACATACTCCCCAGGTTGAGCAAAAACAACTTGCCTATCTGCTGTTGCTCCACGAATATCCATTCCAGTATTCTCTTTAATCAGTCCACCACCCATACGCTGCACAGGTCTAGGACCCTTATAACCAGGAGCATTATAATATGCATTCGGTCCTGTCAATTGACTATATGAAGAAGTCCCTTCTGGGAATAGCATATCACTGATGACAGGAGCATTTAAAGCACCAACAAACCTACCACCAAGTCTGGCAGTTCCAGTGGCAAATGAACGAGCCATGGATGGTGTTTGTTGGGTTAATAATGGCATCAAAGATCTTGCTTTAGCACCAGTATATTTGCCACTCATGATACCTTCAGCAATTCTTAATCCCCTATTTGCTTGACGCGCAGAAACAACTGTGGCACCTCTTAATGTTCTTGCCCCCTCAGGAACTAACATATTTAATCTGGGTCCTTGGCCAGGTAAAAGACCTTTAAATTTGCCGGCACCTCTATAAGTATCAGCAACCCAACCCTTTACACTACCATAAACTCCTTTACCAAGCATTCCCATTTGTTCTCTAAAACCGGTAGCACGAATAGATTCTGGTGCTCCGAATGATGTCCCATGCATAATTCTTTTAAGAGGAGCACCACGGAGACCTTTAGTTGTAGATTTTCTTCCAGATACTGGTGCTACTGCGTTAATAATTCTTTCGATTGGAGTTGCCAATCTTGTAACAACTCCACCAACCATTCCTCCAGTATTAAATAATCTACCAAATTTAGGTTGATTAGCCCCAGAACCACCATAATACTTGTTTAAAGTTAAAAATGTATCTGCACCAACTGCATCTACAGTTCTCTTATTAATAACAACTTCGCCAGGTTGTGCGGCAATTAATTGCGTATCAGGACCAAATCCAGATATTCGTTGTCCTGTAGTATTGTCTATACCAGAATATCCATCAAGCACAGAACCACCACGAGCAGCACCTTGAAGAAGACCATATGGTGTTGTTGCTCCCATATTACCAACACTAGGAACCTTATCGGTCATAGTATCAGTTCCTTGAGTGCCTAGACCCTTTCCAGTCTGTGCTCTTGCTTTATTCTCTGCTTGAACTCCTGCTGCCTTTCTTTGACCAGTGACTTCATTTGCAGCTGCTGCTAATCCAACCGCTGCGGCAGGAACGGCAACCCAAGGATTAAGTAAAACTTTACTGAGACCTTTTATTGCACCAGCAATCTTAGGTATTGCACCAACTAGTTTGCCAGTTAAACCACCAACAATTCCAAGTATTCCTCTTACAAATTTACCAAAGGGCGTGAAAAATAAAACAAAAGCACCAAGTAAAGATGGCCACCAATCCTTTAAAAATCTTTTTAGTGTCTTAATTTTATTTTGATTCTTTGGATCCTTAAACCAATTTACAAGTTGATTAAATGCCCTACCTAACAAAGTAAAGAAAATAAATCGGAATACTCTATCAATGATACCCTGAAATGGAGAAATAAATTTCTTTGCGGCATCAGATACCGCTGCCATCCCTTTCTTAACAGTTTCTAACCCTTCCTCTCTTTTGGACCTCTTCTTCGCTTCATTATCTTTTCTTTCTTGGTCTGCAGTATCTTCTTTAAAATCTAAAAATGAAATTAATACTTTCTTAATAGAATCAAGAGGACCTTGAAGTGTTGCTAAATTTGCAGGTTGAATTTGTGAGGATTGAATACCACCTGCGGGTGCAATTAAAGGGGTTGATATTGGTTGTACTGATGGTTTTAAAAACTTAGTTGTTGCTATCTTATTTGCATTTATCTTTTGAGTCTTTGGTTTAAATCTACCCTTCTTTCCTCTTATTCTTTTTCTTTCATTTGCAAGCAGAGCAAGTTCTTCTGGTGGCAATTTTCTTGCACCAGAGACCATTGCTTCTCTAATAAGATTGAGATAAGTATCATAATCCAAGTCAAACGTATAATCAAGACCCAGTAGCCTTAAAATTCTTTCATCGATTTTTTCGGATACTGAGTTCATTTATCGCTATCGTTGTCTTTGTTTAAATTCTTCTTCTTCGAGATGATTCTTTAATAGTCCAACATAAACGTCCCTTTCCCAGGGTATCATATTTTCAATCTCCGTTAATGAATATTTATGGAACTGGACAAGAGAAAAATTTAATTTAAAATAATTCTCCAAGTCCATATGGGACATTCCTATGAGAAAAAACTTGATAACCCTTCAAGAACAACATCATTTTCGACTTGAGTGTTTGGATTTGTAACTTTAATCTTATGAGAAAGTTTTGGCATTGTCTCAAAGAACTGTTCAATCTCTTTAAATTGAACTGAGTTCATTTGATCCAAAAACTCCAACAGTTCTTTCTTAGTAACGTCAGCAGCTACCCATACATCATCTTCTGTATAAATTTTATCAATACAAGAAGATATTAGTTCGAAAGACTGGTCCATAGTATTATCAGAGGACAAGTCAAAATTACTCTTAATAAATTGGTCCAATGATGGATACTTCATTTCCATCATAATAGAATCATCAAGTTTTATTTTATTATTATGTTCGGGAACTCTTAAAACTTGAATATCATCTACAGAAATTTTTACAGGAACTACAGTCTCTTCATCATCAGGACAAATAACATTTACTTCAATCTCTTCCCCGACAGATTTACCTCGGATGTTGAGAAAGAGATATTCAATGTCAAAGGTTGGAAGAGACTCTACTTTGACATTTTTTGTTTCAATACAATTCTTAATAACAGTTTTAATTGCCGTAGTAATTTGCTTGGTATCTTCAGACTCTAAAGCAAGAACTAAAAGTTTTTCTTCTCTTACAAGAAAAGGTCTATACTTAATTTTTTGTCCTGTGGATGGCAACTCAAGTTCATAAGTTGGCGTAGAAATCTTAGGTAAAGGCATAATGTCCTATAGAAGTTTCAGTGTGATTATTTATTAGGCTACTGTTGGGTTCAAGTTTCCTGTTAAACCAGGAATTCCGGGTCCTAAAGGAAAAGAATTTCCATCCACATCTCCAAAAACAGGGGAATTTTGATTTATTGACCTAACATCTGATGGAGAAGGAACACCAGTTGCGGTAGATTGTTTTGGTTCAGATTCTGGAGTATATGCTCTTGACGCAAGAGTATATCTATTAAAAGTAAAGGACACAGTACATTTCAATAACTGAGCGGAATCATAAGAAACTGGCATTGAGGCAACGCTTACTGGATAAGCCTTAACGAAGGTATAATTTAAATAATTTCCATTGAAATCCCTTTCAAACTTATTAATAAAAATTTCAGTTCTATATCCATTATCTCCATCAGGATATCCAACTCTATAATTATAATTTCCATCTGGTGCAGTAGAAGTTTCTCCCATTGCATATCTCATCCACCCCTCAAAAAAATTAATCACATTATATCCACTATTCAATACTCCACCATCAACATAAAAAGTAAAATCTACAGTATTATCATATTGCCTACGATATCCTAGTCTTTCAGTGACTCCAGTATAATCATCATTAATTTCATTTGTAATGATAGATGACCCGGGAAGAGATGCTTCGGTACAAGATATTGAAATAAAATCATCATTATAATTTGTCACCGCCCTAACAGATGCTGGTGGATTAAACCAACACTGAAAGTGAGATGTTAATGCAGGTCTCAGTAAAAAAGATTTTATTTCAAAAGCACCTTTATAATTTCTTGGTGGTGGAGCTCCACCAGGATTTGATGAAGTAGCACTACCAGTTCCAGGACTTTTTCCTGTACCAGAAGTTTGAATGCTGGGAGTTGGAACTGCAGGAACTCCAGGAGCTGGTTGGGGATTAAATGGAATTACCTCTAATGGAGTTGCCATTTATAAATACTTTTACTGATATATTATGTATGATAGAAAATGGCAGAGAGTATTAAAAGTATCTATAAACCATCCTATCCCGAAAAATATAAAGGAAATCCAAATAATATTATATGCCGAAGTAGTTGGGAAAGAAAGTTTTGTTATTATTGCGACCACAATCCAAGTATAATTTCTTGGGCGTCTGAAGAGTTTTGTATTAGTTATGTTTCTCCCGTAGACGGTAAAGTGCATCGATACTTTCCAGATTACCTCATCAAAGTTCAAGAATCTTCTGGAAAGATTAAAACTTATGTAATAGAAGTTAAACCAAAGAAACAAACTGTTCCACCAAAACAAAGATCTAGAGTAACAAAATCATACCTGTATGAATGCAAAACATATGCAGTGAATCAGGCAAAGTGGAAAGCGGCAAAAGAATGGTGCGCTGATAGAATGTTAGAGTTTAAACTCATTACCGAAGAGGAGTTATTTAACTGATGGCAAAAGGTTTCGGACAGTATGCTAATGTTCCTCCAAGAATGAGAGAACTTAAAAAGAAAATATCAGATGCTGGAACCAATGACCCCGAAGATTTGATGATAATTATTATGGACACATTGAAAGAAGAGGTATTATATCCGGAACCAGGAAAATTTTATACATTTCTTTACTCACCAAAAACCCCAGATATTGAATACGATCAACACCCTTTGATTGCCTGCACCTCTTTAGAAAGATGGGGATTTAAAGGAATAAATTTTCATTGGAGACAAAGTAGACAATATACTTGGGAAGAAGTTTTAGGAAAACTTCATGTCGTAAGGTACGATGAACTTGACGAAATGATGTCCATACCTTATGCAAAATTCCGTCTAAATAAATAAAACCCTTCCTCATAAATGTCTCATACTCTACAAAAAATTGAGATGATTTTTCCCATATTTAACTGGGAGGAAGTTTAATGGCGAATCAAACATCTTTCAACTATGGTATGAACTTGGGTGGGAAAACACTGCCAGGAAAAATACTCATAGATTATGATAATGGAAATGCAGAATGGTTTAGATTAGGCACATCATATCCAACTTTTAGTTCATCAAAAGATACAGGTGGTTCTGGAAAGTGGGGATGGACGCCTTCGGCAAGCGATTCCATTTCAAATTTAAGAAGAGACTTGCCTGTAGGGTTAGACTACAACTCAGATGACGCTTTAATAAAAGATTTTTATACTGGCGATTCAATACCAGGATTAAACAATCAAAGAGCATATGCATTCAATAAAAATGCTCCACAAACTGGAAGAAATTTGGGACTTCCGGGCGTAAGAGGAACATCTTCAACTCCAGGAGTTCAACCTCAACAACCATCAGACCCAGTAACTCCAGGACAACAACCAGCAGCTACACCAACACCAGATGGGCCAAGTAGTTCTCCAACAACGGTAGGAGCAAAACCAAAAACAGATCAATCTGCAAACACCTCAGTTATTGCAACGTATCCCCTAGGAATGGATACTACGCAACAAGACAGAATTAAATTTACCGCATTGGAATATATTCCAAGTGGTAGTTTAAGTGGAGGAACTATTGCCATCCAAAACAGATCAAACCTCAGCGGTAAAAAACCATTAGGTCATGTATTTTTACCAATACAAGCTACGATTACAGATACAAACTCAGTAGATTGGCAAGGTTCTTCATTAAATGAAATAGACAGAAGTTTAGTAAATCTTTCTTCAAATGTGATGAATGCTAGTACCAAATCTGCTTTAGATACTGCTTTAGGTTCTGCAGGAACTAAAGCTATAGATAAAATAATCGGAAGCAGTAACGAAATTAAAGTTGCCCTCGCCGGAGAAGCTGCTGGCGTTCAAAACTTATTGGGAAGATTTGGAACAATTTTAAACCCAAATTTAGAACTTCTATTTACTGGGCCCCAACTAAGACCTTTTGATTTTAGATTTCAATTGTCAGCAAGACAAAAAGATGAAGCAGACAATATCAAAAAAATAATAAACTTCTTTAAGAAGAATATGGCAGCTCGAAAAGGTGACAATAGCATATTCTTACGTTCACCAAATACTTTTTTAATAGAATATAAGTATAAAGGTTCAGAGACAGAACATCCTGGAATAGGCAAAATCAAAGAATGCGCTCTTCTCAATTGTTCTGTGGATTATACACCACTAGGAACTTATATGACATATGATGATGGAACTATGGTTTCATATGCTATAACATTATCATTTCAAGAATTGGAACCAATTTATGATGATGATTATACAGGTCACTCAATAGGTTACTAATATGGCAAATCACTATTTTAAAAACGTACCAAACTTTGAATACGTAGATAGGACAAAAGATAGTAAAGAAATATCAAATTACATTACTGTAAAAAATTTATTCAGAAGAGCAAAACTTCGAGAAGATATATTTTCTAATCTTTCTTTTTTTGAAAAGTATGAAATACAAGGAGATGAAAGACCTGATAATGTAGCATTTAAATTTTATGAAGATGAAACTTTGGATTGGGTAATTCTTCTTTCAAATAATATTCTAAATTCTCAAACAGAGTGGCCACTTCCACAGAATGCATTCACCAAGATACTACTTGATAAATATGGTTCTTATGATAATCTTTATAATGGAGTTCATCACTATGAGACAATTGAAGTCAGAGACTCTTTAAATAATATCATTCTTCCTCAAGGACTGAGAATCAATAATACGTGGAAGACAAATGGGAATTTTATAGAGATGAATAATTCAAAAATATCCCAAGTCTTTTCTGGAAATGGAGTAACTCCATCTACAACTGCAACAATAACATTGAAAACAGGACTTCAGGGATTGACTGTTGGTTCGGAAGTTTTAATCAATAATATTTCTGAGCAAGTATACAACGGAAGATATGAAGTTACTTCAGTATCTTTAGATGCATCTTCTAACCTAACAATATCGTTTACATGTGAATTACCAACAACTCCAGTTGCAGCTTCACCAACACTAAGTACTAGCAGTCAAGAAGAAGTTTTATTTAAAGATAATATTGGAGGCAATTCTTATTACTATGAATACTTTGATTACAACTTGGGATATTATATCACATTATCATCTTCATCAATATTATCAGAAATTACAAACTACAATTACGAATTAAGTGAAGAAAATAAAAAAAGAAGTATTTTTATTTTAAAACCAAGTTATTTGAATGTCTTCTTTAATGATTTGGCAGATATTATGACATACAAAAATGGTAGCACTCAGTATGTGAATGCTACCTTGAAGAGAGGAAATAATTCTAGACTTTATGAATAATCAGTCTTCAGCAAGACGCTGGAAGTAGGAGAGAGCATCATCTTCATCATCATCCTGTGTAATCTTGGGAAGTGAGGGAGACTTTGAGCGAACATAAGACTGTTCTAGTTCTTCCATAACTTTATCCTCACGAGTAGGAGTGGAAGAATAAGATTCGAACTCATCCTCTTGCTCAACGACAGCACGAGATTGAACTGCTGTATTAGTCTGACTCAAACCAAGAACATAGTTCATACGAGTCTCAAGTTCTTTATATGTCTTGAATTGGTCTGGTGCAGTGATTGCAGAAAGAGAATATTCCTTCTTCCAGATTGCTTCAAGTGCATCATCATCGTCCAGAAGAGGTGCAACACGATCAAACTCAGACTTATCGTAGTTCCAATAACCATCCTTCTTGACAATCTTGAGTTTGAAGTTTGCTCCAGCCCAGAAGTCAAAGGGATTGATTGGTTCTTCATCTTCAAATTCTGGTTGCATTGCATTCAGAATTTTATCAAAGATTTTCTTACCATATTTAAATAGAAATACTTTTCCCTCATTTTGAGGATTAGTAGGATCCTTGACTACGTAAATGTTGGAATAATAAGACAGTTTACGCTTTTGTTTACGAACAGTATCCTTATCTTTTTCACTACCACTATTCCAAAGACCACGATTGAATTCGCTGACAGGATCTTTTTGGCCTAGAGTTGTCAATGAATTTTCGATATACCAACCACCAGGACCTTGGAATGCATGAGAATACATCTTAATCCAAGGAAGTTCTTCCCCATCGGGAGCGGGAAGAAAACGAATGATTGCCGAACCTACTCCAGTTTTATCCATCTCGGGTTTCCAGAGACGCTCATCAGCTCCACTGGAAGTAGTGCTCATTTTTTCTACTTGCTTTACCAACTTTTCAGTCAGAGAACCAAGAGAAGATTGCTTTTTAAGATTTGCAAAATTAGACATTTGTACCTCGTATTATTTGAGATTTGGCCTTTGTGTACTTCGTTATTCTACAGGTCAGAACCCGTCTTGTCAATCTGATGTTTCATCATCTCAAGCATCTTTGACATATTATTGAGAATGACATTCATATCTGTGCCAGGAGGCATACCCATCATAATAGCAGAACTGACAATACGTTCTTTCATTTCTTTTGCCTCAGGGTCATCAGATAAACTCATTCTTGTGTAAAGAACTTTTTGTTTATCCAAAAGAGTTTCAAGAACTTTAACATGTTCAAGTTTTTCACTTTTAGACATTGATGAAAACTTAAAAATATTACTATAAATTTGTTCTTGAAGTTCTGCAATTTCAGTCATCTCTGCACGGACAACTTCGGAACTAAAAAAACTCATTGATCCTCCAAGACAATTTCCTTTAAAATTCGCCTGAAACGAAATACGTCAATATTTAGGAATGGATTATATTTTTTAATCCGACGACTGACGGTTTGCCACACCGGGTCTTGAAGTTTCTTATCGAACCTGTTCCCGAACAGGAATATTCTATCATAAATCACCATAGTTTCCAGGCTAATTTTCCCGCTCAGGAACTTTTTTAGAAGAGGTGGATGTCCCTTAGAACACTTAAAGACATCCTCAAATTTATTTTCTTCAAATAAAGATTGACTTTCTTCTTTAAAGATATAAGACAGTGATTGAATTTTCTTCTGCCAGTTTTGATATCTTTCCTCTCCCTCCTTTATCATTTCACCAATCCAAAGTGTTTCTGGATCTGGACAAGATACAAAATTAGCAACAAAAAAATCTACAACCTCTTCATCGGTTTTTTGTCTTGAAATTTTTTCAAACCACATTCTATCTTTTCTTTTATAAAAAGATTGAATAGTTGCTCTTGATTTACCACAATATTTAAAGTAATCATAAGTGTCTTTTGTGAAGTGATTCTTCAAAGACAAATAGCATTTATATGAATCAAAAGGCATCATTAAAAAACTAATTTAGCACGAGATGTTTTCTTTAGAAAATTCAGTTCCATTGCTTCATACTTAATCTTTTCCTTCAAAGGTTTTGAAATAAGTTTAGGAACTGATTCTAAATCAATGTTGTTTTGTTCACAGAAATAGATAATCGCATCAATGTAATTCATCTCAACGTTTACCTGCACAAGACTTTCAATCTCCTGAGCGAAACGTGACGGACAAAAGAATTTACTTTCTAATGCTTTCTCTAATTCATTCTCCATCTGACCCAATATTGTGATGTACAAATTCTTTGATATAACGAACTAATAGTCTAATATAATCGTCTTTGTTTCTTTTGTCAAATACTTTAACTTCGCCACCAGGAGTAACCATTAGTGTAATAAGTTTTTTAACAACTTGACCAGTAAGTTCATAGTACGCAGCAGCATAAAATGTTTCTTGCACAAAGTAGTTTTCAATCCACTCTTCTGGTTTAATTTTGTCTGAGGTCTTAAAGTCAATGACTGCTAACTCCCCTTCATATTCAGCAATACAGTCAACCCGCCCAGCGAGTCCAAGATATTCTGAATAGAGAGTTCTTTCAATCGCATGAATATTATTTATCTTATCAAGGTAGGGTTTAGCATGGTGAAACATATGTTTTGTCAGGACTTGATAATTATCCCAAACAAGTTCTTTATTTTCGAGATAGTCTTGACAGACTTGGTGAAAATCGGTCCCCCTTGCAGTAGCTCTTTTAGTAATACGATTTGCTTCTTCAAGACCTACACGTTGTCTCCACTTTGCAAAAATTTGACGATTATAAAAAGAAGTTACAGAGGTAATAGAAGGCACCCAGTTTCCATTAGGTAAATTATAGAGACGGATGCTTTCTGTTGTTTTACACTCTAATTCAATGTCACCCAAATAATTATGATGAATAAAACTCATACACCGACTTCCATTTTAGCAAGAATATATTCTTTTACAAATCCACTGCGAACAATGTCATCAACACCAAACTCAATAATATCAATTGAAGGCATGAGACGAAGAACCTTCATAAAATCAACAATACCATTCCTTTCGTTTGTTTTAATCAAATCGGATTGAGTAGCATCTCCACAGAACATAATCTTAGAGTTCTCACCAACACGAGTAATGATACTATCGAGTTCATGATAGTTTAGATTTTGAAATTCATCTACAATAATGATTGCATTGTCCAGAGTAGTTCCGCGAATAAAAGAAGTACTCCAAAAACTAATCGTTCCTTGAGTTTTGAGGTTTCCATAGAGCATTTCAAATGATGCATCATCTGGCATTTGGAACATATACTTTACCATATTCTTATACGGAATCTGATAAAGTGAAGACTTATCTTCATGGTCTCCTGGGAGAAAACCAATCTCACGAGTGGCAACAAGAGACCTTACAATATAAATTTTTTCGTAAGGACTTCTTTCATCAAGAACATCTTGAAGTGCATTATAAAGAGTGATGAAGGTCTTTCCTGTTCCAGCACATCCATAAGCAACTATATGTTGACCCTTTTCATATGCCCCAAATAAAAGCTTTTGATTATCTGTCAGAGGTTCAATGTCTCGCATCAAATCAAGACTGATTGGTTTTTTGCGCTTCATTTGTTTAGCCGTCATTCCAACACCAATTGGTTGGTCTTCTTTTCTTCTTCTTGCCATAAAAAAATTAAATTGGTTTTACTGTTGAACCTGGGACTTTTGATGCTTTGTGGAGAACATCATTCCAACCTGGATGAGACTTCTTAAGTCTATCATAAACTTCTCCGACTTCTCCGGAAGAGGGGCAAGTGGATGGGTCTGACCAATCCCTATCCCACTCAGGATTATCTTTTTTCCATTGATCCCAATCATGAACACTGAGAACGACTTCTTTTTGTTCTCCAGTATTTTTATTAATAACAGGATATGTTGCCAAATTTATTCCTCCATTGTATGTAAGGATATTTATTCAATAGTAATCGAAGGGGGATCAATACAATCCGAACATCCTTCGCGAGTCCAACCAAGTGCTTCAGATACTGCAGGAAACTGGCAGGTGAAGATGCAACGAACAAGTTCTGCAATCTCCATGTGTTCCTTCTGTGTTCCATGTGCAGAGCGAAGATCGATGTAGTGTATCCATGACCGCACAGAACCGGTCATATAGAGGCGTGTAGGGGTCGCTAGCGGCAGTACGAACCTTGCACACTCCTTTGCTACTCCTTTCTCCAGAAGGCGATTATAGAGGCGTAGAGACTGCTCAAAATGAACACGGATATCTTCTGTAAGAGTCAAACGCAGATAGTCAGGAATATCATCAATACTATTCTGACGATTCTTGGTATCCTGACGACGGAGTTCAGGAAGAGGAATAGTCTTATTCAAAAGATTTGCGTCAGCATATCGTTGAGAAAATTCTTGATATGTAAAACTACGGTGACGCAAAATTTGAGCCGCAATACCACGAGTAGTATTAATTTCTACAGTCATACTCGCTTGCTCAAAGATACTCCAGTGTTGATGTTGAATACAATACTTGAGCAGTCCAGAGAACTTCTCATTCTCTTGATTAGCAGGATTACTCACTCTTGCACAATAAGCCATGTGCTTCTCTGCATCCGGAGTAACACTGATGAGTTTTACTTCTGGTTTCATGAACTCGAATTCAGTATAATTCTCAATAGTCATCTAAATCACTATCCTCAAAAATTTCGTCATAGTCGGCAAGATAAGGAACAACTTCCTCATAATTCAGTTTATAAGAATCTACATCAGAATAAATCTCCGACTTTAAACATTCTACCAGAGATTCAAGATTTCTGACAATTAACTTAAGCTTCTCTCTATCCATTCATATGAACGCTGACAAAGCTAATTATATACAAAAAAAAGAGGGGAGTCAAGTCCCCTCTGATTTAAACATTTTTTTCAAACATTATCTATTACCAACAAGTTGAGCAATAGATGCTTGATAACGACGATTTTCTTTTAGCTTCTGCTCTTTAATGAGTTGAAGTACATTGAGTTTCTTCATTTGTGACCCTCCTTAGTAAACTTAACACCACGATAGGTTTCGTTATACTGTTGGGGTTGTTGCATCATTTGTTGTTGATACTCCAGACGCTTCTGGGTATCATACTCGATGCCACGATATACTACTTTAGCCATTAGGATTTCTTCCAGAATGAGATTGTTAGTCCCGTTCCTTCGGGCGGTTTGCGTTCGCTATATGCGAATAGCGAATGAACGTTCCGTTCCGCCGTCCTACTTGCGTCGGATTTCTCCGATGAACGTAAGGTCATTATAGACCCGTTAATATAGTTATGCAAGAACTTTTGTTACTTTTGTTACCGTTCTATATAACTCAATGTATGGTTCTGTGCATACAACTGCTCTATGATAATATCACATCCAATCTTGGGATTACAATCACCGCAAGTATATACATCCACAGCGGCTTTACCTTCTTCTGGCCATGTATGAATGCTGATATGACTTTCTGATAATAAACAGATTACAGTTACCCCTTGTGGTTCAAACTTTTTTGATATTGTTTGAACCACTGTGGCACCGCTGGCAATTGCGGCATTTTCTAATAAATCTATAAGACAACGCTCATCGTCCAAAAGAACAAATGAGCAACCATATAAGTTAAGTAGATAATGTTTTCCCATTTAATTTTCTCCAGAAAACAGGATCAGAAAACATCATTTCTCTATTAACTAATCCTGGTATATTTTTACTTGTAATTGTAATGTCATAGGTTATAGAAATTCTAGGTGTTTCTCCATAATAGTCATCTACCCAATGACGCAAAGATGAAGGAAACATCAAACAGTTATTAGTAATAGCAGGAATAGAGATTGTACCTTCTTCGAATGGAACAGTCCCATCCCACCAATCCAATCTACGTTTAAAATATAATTGACCGGTTTTATTGTCAGGCTCAGTCTGTAAGTAATAAACAAAACTAATGTGAGAATTTGGATGAGAATGGGGAAATAATCCAACATCTCCATTTTTTAAAATAACAGGCCAGCATTTTTGCACATAGAAGTTACATTTATCACTTTCTATACCATATACGTCAATAAATTCTAAAAGCATTTTATTGACTTCATTATTTAACCAATCAAATTCTTTAAAAGTATGCAATTTGTCAAAGCAGACTTTATCACCAACATAACTTGTATTTGAGTCAGATTCCAAATATTCATTCTCTTCATATTTAATTATTTCCTTCATCCCAAAAACAGTTTGTTCTGATGGAGATGATTTATTTACTAAAACAGGACAGTAAAAAGTATCAAATATTTCCATTATCAAGTTCTTGCTCCAAATCGTCCAATAAAGAACTTATAATTGTCTCATTACCATCCATGGTTTTAATTTTATATAAAGAGGAATTTCTATATTTTTTAATTTTTTTATATCTTTTTAAAAGTTTAGTGACTTCATCATCATTAATAATTACTACTGCTTTACCATTCTTTGCTCTTTCAGCACCAAATCCTGCACTCATTTTCTTTTCTTTTTCTCTGGTTGTTTATATCCCCAAAGTTTTGGATTAGTTCTACCATATCCAAAATCAATCTTTTTAACGGCACCGGGACCATACTTGTCATAATACATATCAAAAAGATTCACTCGTTTGGGGCAACGAGTTAGATCGATGTATTCTTCACCATCTACAATATACCAAATTAAATATGCATCATTTGGAAGTGAAGAATCCTTTGCCTTTTCTACAGTAGTTTTTTCTAGAAGAATTTCGCATCCATATTCATGAGGCAGAACTTTATTGATTTTAGATTTATTTTCTGCCATTCTTTCTTTCCCCTCTATTACTACACTCATGAACGACCACCCCATTGAATATCGGGGTATGCTTCTTTAACATTTTCAAAAGATATCTTATATTTACTGGTAAGATTTTTATCTTTTGTAAGGATTAATACTTCTGCTTCTTTTGGATGAAGACCCTGAAGTAGGTTTATAAACATCATTTCTCTGCGAATTGTTGTCAAAGAATCATTTCCACCCTTTAGGTAATGGTAAAGATTTTGATACTCTCTGCGAAGAGATGTTTTTCCTCTACCATCAAGGTCTTGACCAGTTGCAGATTCTCCTCCCAAAGATTCTCTTTTTAGATTTTCGGAAAGAGTACCTGAATATACAGACTGTTCTTCAGCATTTGCATATGGCACTTCGCCTTCAGGAAGAAGAGAAATTACGGAATCATCAAAGTTCCAAATAAAAATGGATTTTAATGAGTCATGTTCGTATGTTTTAAGAACTTCAACTTTCTTTGCATTAGATTTTTGCTTTGATGCGAGTTCTAATACTTCAAATATAAAAGGATTTGTTGGAAGAGTCTCGATATTATCTTGACTCCTCTTCGTCTTCGTCGTCGTAGTCATAATCGTAATCGTTTTCAAATCGTACAGATACTATTTCGTCAGGTATTATTTGCCCATTTTCATCGAAGAACTCTGGATGCAAATATGGAGGTTTTGATTCTAACAAATATCTATAGGTTAACCAACCTATTATACCTCCTACCATAAAAAAGAGCAATGTGAACATCGTGACAAATGTTATTACATATGCTGTTTCCATTTTTCTTCTCCAGAGAGTTTATTTTTTCTTGATATCAAAATGAAATTCTATAAAAAAATGAAACTCTCTGCGGAAGAGAGAAATCATTTTACCAAACTTCATTTTAAAAGTTTTTGGTTTTTCTGATTTCTTCCTCCTATTGCGTAGCAATAACTCAACACCCCTGTTAATTTGGGGTTCTGACTTATTTAGTTTTCTTCTTTCTCCTTCCTGGCCTTTTGTCATGACTATATCTCCAGGCATCCTCAAGAATACCATGTAGGTAATTTCTTATTTTTCTTGCTTGTGGTTTTGGAATATGACCATATCCCTCTCGAAGTTGTTTATGAATTTCATCCGATCCCCCCTCAAGATAATCATCAAGATCCATTACAAGATTACTCAACTCATGTGCTGTGTTACTTTCAATAAACTCTTCAACTTCAACTCTTTTTGTCCCACGAACTTTCAAATAATCATAAAATCCTAAAACAAATTGACCATTGAAAGCATAGTCAATTGCTTTTTCTACGTCATTGCAAACTTCATGCAGATTATTATCCATTAAACTAGATTTTGCTCCTTTAAATATTGAACTGTATCTGTACACCCACCAATGTGTTGGTCATTTACAATCACTTGAGGAAAAGTAGAACCCTCCCCAAATTCTGCGTAGAATTCATTACGATTGAAATCTACTCCAAGTTTATAGACTACATACTGTAGTTCTGCCAACTCTAGCACCTGTTGGACTTTTGTGCAATATGGACAACCATCTTTTGAATAAACTGTAAACTTCATAATTCTTTATAAAACTGAAAGTTATTTAGCGTTAACTGGAATTCCTTGACCTTCGGGCAACCACACTTGTTGCTGAAGTTCTATATGAGGTAGTTCTTCTTTTGCTGCAGGTAGTCCTTGTTGTCCAGGAAGTTGTTTATCTGTTGTTGATTTTACTGTAATCACCTGGTCCATAATGAACTTTTGTTTTCTATAAGTTCTTCTATCTGGTTGTAACTCAAAGAGCATTATTGCATCTCCTTCACTTCCACAATGAGCAATGACTTTACCAGTGATTTTATCCGTCACCACCCAATAATCAATAATCATATACATTCTTTTTTTGTTCTTTTGATTTATTATAATTCCTTACTGGCGGTCTGTAAAGGTTAGGCCAAGTGTCTCTGATGATTTCAGAAAGTTTATATGATGTTTCTGAAGTAATCATTAAAATCTACCAGGAGTATAATTCATTCCTTCAAGGAGTTCATCTAACATTGTACCATACTCTTTAAATCTTTTGTCACCAGCAATGAAACATCTCTGACGCATCCAAAGAGCATCTGCCAAAAGTTTAATTTGGTCTTCTGAAAGTGTTAGGTTTTTCATGATTGTTAGGGTAGTGATAGTGGTCTGTCATTGACATTAGAAACATAAAGATTCCAAAGAGTTGGAATAGTATGAGAATAAGAAGCATAAAAAAAGGAGTTCAGAGAACTCCTTGTATTTATTTTAACCTCTGTAGATTCTCCACTAAAGTTTTAAGTTCTGTTAGAGTTGCATCATTTTTAAGAGTATTGGCTCTGTTGCTGATTACCCACACATTACCTTTGATATATCCTTTGGAAGAATCAATACGATCTAATGATGGTGATTCCATAGGAGTGCCTAACAAAGGGCAGGTGTCTGGAATAACAATATCTTCTTTTGTGATATTAAAATCCAGACCCTTTTGCTTTGCTCTATATTTTGCTCGAGACCACATAGGTGATCTTGGATCTTGTCCTGTCTTACGAAGTGATTTGGCATAACATCCACAAGATACTGTTTGTCCAGGTTTCATAGATGATCTACGAACTGTTTTTATAGTTCCACAATCACATTGAACTTTACAATATCTGTGAAGTTTATCAGACCATTCATCAAGAACAGTAAGCATTCCTATCTTTTCCATAATTCTACCACACGATAGAATTATTTATATTATAATGCATTTCCGCGAGGTAAAACTTCTTCTGGAAATACAAATTGCTCGTGAGGTTGGTCTACTGGTGCCATCCAAGCACGAAGACCTTCATTAAGAAGTATATTTTTTGTGTAAAATGTCTCAAATTCCGGATCTTCTGCTGCTCTGATTTCCTGACTTACAAAGTCGTAAGCACGCAGATTAAGAGCAAGACCGATGATACCGATACTGGAAGTCCAAAGACCCATAACAGGGACGAAAAGCATAAAGAAATGCAACCAACGCTTATTACTGAAAGCAATACCAAAAATCTGCGACCAGAATCGGTTTGCAGTAACCATTGAATAGGTTTCCTCTTCTTGAGTTGGTTCAAATCCTTTAAATGTGTTTGCTTGGTCTCCATCTTCATACAGCGTGTTTTCTACAGTTGCTCCATGAATCGCACAGAGCAGTGCTCCACCCAGTATACCAGCAACTCCCATCATATGGAAGGGGTTAAGGGTCCAGTTGTGGAAACCTTGTAGGAAGAGCAGGAACCTGAAGATGGCAGCAACCCCAAAGGAAGGGGCGAAGAACCAACTGGATTGACCCAGAGGATACATCAGGAACACAGAAACGAATACTGCAATAGGACCAGAGAATGCAATTGCGTTGTAAGGACGGATGCCTACAAGACGGGCAATCTCAAACTGGCGAAGCATGAATCCAATTAGGCTGAAAGCCCCGTGGAGCGCCACAAAAGTCCAGAGTCCCCCAAGTTGGCACCACCTGATGAAATCCCCTTGAGACTCAGGACCCCAAAGTAGAAGAAGAGAATGACCCATAGAATCTGCAGGCGTTGACACAGCAGCCGTAAGGAAATTAGCCCCCTCAAGGTAACTAGACGCCAACCCGTGGGTGTACCAACTCGTAACAAACGTTGTGCCAGTAAGCCAGCCACCAAGGGCAAGATAAGCAGTGGGAAAAAGTAGTAATCCAGACCAACCCACAAATACAAAGCGATCTCGTTTAAGCCAGTCATCCAAGACATCGAACCATCCTCGTTGTTGAATTGGTTGTGAAAGTGTTGAAGAAGTCATAACCTCCCATGTATTTCTCATATTTAGTTTACATTAGTTTACAAAAGAAGTCAATGAGTATTAGTTCTTATAGCACCAATGATGCTTTCCATAATGCTCAACTGCTTTTCTAGTGTTTTGTCTTGGAGTAACATATTCCAGATTATCCAATCTATTATTCGTAAAGTCGTGGTCTTTATGGTTTATATAGATACACTCTCTTACTATTTGTTTTATACTTTCAGGAGTTCTTTCCCATTCTTCAATTGGAACTGGCGGATTTTCATCAATGGGACAAAAAGTTTCCATTACCAATTGATGAACTCTTCTATCTCTTGTAATGCTATTTTTACTGGATGCAGTTAATCTATATTCATAATCAAAAAAACCTTTCGGAAAAGTCAAAGATATACTCATTCCCCTATTTTGTTTTCTTGCTTTTTTAATCTTTCTAAAATTGGGGTCAAAAATCCAACCAATATTTCCTCCACATTGTTTTTTATGAGTAACTATATTCCCATAATTTGATACAGAATATCCTTCATAAACTTTTCCATCAACTACAATGTTTTTCCATTCTTCTTTCATAATCAATTAGTTTTTAATTTCAGATTTGCGTAATCTATAACTTCTTGTATCGGTAGTTCTTTTACAAAATGCTCTGAACCACCTATTATACCATCAATTTTATTTTGATGATGTTTGTATGTATCTAGGATATATCTTTCACAATCAAATACCTCCTTATGAGATGCTTTCCATTCACCAAGTTCTTTTACAGTTTCTGTGAACCTATATTTTATTCCGTGAAAAGACCTACCTATCTTATAAGTTCCATAGATTGTTTCTATAAAATAAAGGTAATCTTCTCTGTCTGCCCATTCTTCCTTAAAACCAAAAAATCCATAACTCTTTGATACACCAACAGTTCCAGCATTCCAAGTTGGTTTTCCAAATGCAGGATTATTTTTTCCAACTTTTGATTTCCTCTTACAACAGAATGCTTCTCCACCTTTTTCATAAGTAACAATAAAGTTTCTTATACTCATATTTCGTTGACCTGTGCAGGGACAACTTACAATCACATCAGCAGAACGACGAACAAGTTTTTCGGGAAGATGAATTAGTTCCAATCCTCTTCTATCACATTCAGATATTACTAGTTGGTGCAAATCCATAAAGGTTGCTCATAACTTTCCATAACTATTTATACATTATACCATAAAAAAAGAGACCCGTAAAGGGTCTCTCGTTTTATCAACCGATTGCGGGAGCAGTTAGAGCAACAGGAGTTGCTTCTGCGGCAGCAAGGTCAAGTGGGAAGTTGTGCAATTGTGTTATCGTAGTGGTTCTTTATCCTCTACTTCTTACTGTCGCCAGTAAGTTCAGACTATCTCTTCATCCTTATGTTTATTAAGGAGTCGGGCATTCGTGGGTAGATTATTGTTGGGACTCACTACCTAGTCGTTAGACCTTTCAGAAAACTTAAACCCTTTCTGACTTGGTACGGGATTGTCTCATAGAGAGTTTCCCCGTTTAACCCGATTTTACTAATGCCTATTACTAGGCAAGAACACCAACAAATCTAGCGTTCCTTTCGTGCATTACCTCCATGCCCAGACCAGCACGGTTAAGTACATCAGCCCAGGTATTAACAACACGGCTCTGACTATCCAGAATACTCTGGTTAAAATTCAGACCGTTGAGATTAAAAGCCATCGTAGAAACACCAAGAGCGGTGAACCAGATGCCTACAACAGGCCAGGCAGCAAGGAAGAAGTGCAGCGAACGTGAGTTATTAAAGGAAGCATATTGGAAAATAAGGCGTCCGAAATAACCGTGAGCAGCAACGATGTTGTATGTCTCTTCTTCTTGTCCGAACTTATAACCGTAGTTCTGTGACTCATTCTCGGTGGTTTCACGAACCAGTGAAGAAGTAACCAGAGAACCGTGCATCGCAGAGAACAGTGAACCACCGAAGACACCAGCAACTCCAAGCATGTGGAAGGGGTGCATCAGAATGTTATGTTCTGCCTGGAACACAAGCATGTAGTTGAAAGTACCAGAGATACCCAGGGGCATCGCATCAGAGAAAGAACCTTGACCAAAAGGATACACCAGGAACACTGCAGAAGCAGCAGCAACAGGTGCGCTGTAAGCAACACAGATCCAAGGACGCATTCCAAGACGATAGGAAAGTTCCCACTCACGACCCATATAAGCATAGATACCGATCAGAAAGTGGAAGACGACCAGTTGGAAAGGTCCTCCATTATATAGCCACTCATCCAGAGAAGCAGCTTCCCAAATTGGGTAAAAGTGCAGTCCAATAGCATTGGACGAAGGGATAACAGCACCAGAGATGATGTTGTTTCCATACATAAGTGAACCAGCAACGGGTTCACGGATACCATCAATGTCCACAGGAGGAGCACCGATGAAGGCGATGATGAAACAAGTTGTAGCAGCAAGTAGGCAAGGAATCATAAGGACTCCGAACCAACCGACATACAGACGATTATCGGTTGAAGTAACCCAGTTGCAGAATTGTTCCCAAGTATTTGATTGTCGTTGACGTGAAATTGTAGCAGTCATTTGTTTAAAAGAGTAGTAAGACCATCAGGGAAATGGTGGAGTTACTATGCTCCCGCCACCCTCAGGCGGGATATGAGAGACGTACTTTATACTCCCCATAGGTCTCGGTTAATGGGAGTTGCAATGTAACGAATTATGAGGAATCCGTAACATTTGTTTACCTATTTATCATACTACGGTCTGTTACGCCTGTCAAGCCCTTTCTGCTAAATACTTCCAGTGTTCATTCACAATAAAAGAAAATGAAAAGACTTCTATTAGCCTTTTCGTTATTCTTCGCTATCCCAGTTAATGCTGCTGAAATCACATCAAAAATCACTGACTCCGTACAATTGAAAGTTGATGGTGCTGCAGTTCAATCAACCCGAATCGGTGCTTCATATTCCGCATCAGGAACCAATATCCAATCCACATCCTTTGGTGGTGTAGGTGGTGCTGGAACCTACGATATCAATACTCCAGGTCAAGCATTTACTTTCTCAGAAAGTATCAATGCTGCTGACACTCCCGTTACTACTCAAACAGTTACAAATGGTGTGATTGGAACACCAAATCTCTATGGAGATAGTGTAACTCAAGTTGGTGGTGAGAAAGGAACTCTTGCAGGTACTCTTTCCCCAACTGGTGTTCCTACTGTTACTGCTGGTGGTGCAGGAACAAGTGCTACTGCTCAAAGATCCATTGAGTTAAGTGTATTCAAATGAGACATTTAACTCCCGCTTTGCTTTTAGCAACGGGAGTCATTTGTACTCCCGTTTATGCTGAGAGTGTTGTGCCTAATTTTACTAGAGGTACAATCAATGCAACCACAGAATCTACAACAAGAATTGTAGAAGCAATTCGTCAAGTTGAATATACTACTGGCGAATCTTATACTGTAACTGGTACGAACATCAACATTCCTGGAAATCCTCAAAGGGGTGCTGGTTATTCGATTATGACGCAAGGTGCTCCATTCCAGTTCAGCGAAACCTATCTCGGACCTGGAGTGGCCAAAGAAACATGGATAGACAGAACTACAGAAACAGAATCAACCACTACATCAATCTCTGTCTTTACGCAGTAATTTCGACAGGGACTGCATTTGCTCAAAGTGCTCCTGCACCTAGCAATACGAACATTGCTGGACCAAGTGCAAGTGCTACAGGAAATGTAACGAACCAAGCAGTTCAAGTTCTTCAAGGACCATATGCCCTCAACACTTATGGTGGTGGAGTAAGTTGCCAAGGTGCAACATTTTCATTCTCCCCATTTGCTATGAGTGGCAACAATTCAAGTGAGGACCCAGAATCTTTTGCATCCAGCAGTGGAAACTGGGGACTTTCTGCAGGATTTAATATCCCATTAGATAGAAATCTAATGAACTTATGTAGAAGAAGAGCAGAGACTGAAATTGCTAGACAGCAAGCAGAGACCGATAAAGCAAGATTAGATTTTGAGCTTGTTAGATTAATTAAATGTGGTGAAGCATATAAGAATGGAGTGATGTTCCATCCAGATAGTCCTTACTACAAAGTTTGTGCCGATGTTGTTGTGAAATACCCAAGAGTTGAGGATGTGGTCAATGGAACCAATACAACTAATTGATAATCCAAATCTAAGACCTATAATCGGAAATAATCCGATTAATGTCCCAAATGCAAACATCAATCGAATATCTGGTCCATCTGTAATTTCAACTATAGATAGACCAAATGTTCGTGGTGTTGAGCAACCTGTTGTTCGTGGATTGGAAGTTCCTGTTGTTGATGTTCCAAATACTGCAATCAAGTATCCAGTTATTAATGTTCCAACTCAAGCAGAGTTTGATGCTGCAGTAAATGCAGAGCGTCAAAAACAAGCAGCAGAAGAGCAACAAAAAACCAGAGGTCTTCCAGATACTACCCCCCCTCCTCAACTGCCTCAAGTCGTTCAAACCCCCCCTACTCAAACTCCTGTTCCTACTCCAATATCAGAAGTTCCAGCAGATAAACCACAACCTACTTTTACTGCTTATGGAGTCGATATTAATTTACCTGATCCTTCTCTTGTTGCTACGGCTGGTGCTGTCGCAGTAGTCACAACTGCTGCGACAATGGCATCATCAGCGGTTCTCAATATATTAAAGAACGCTGCAGAACCATTTATAAAAGAAGCAACAAAGAATAAGTTCAAAATTAAAATCAAACAGGTCAAACCTGTTCTACATTATGTAATGGCAGAAGCAGGTCACATTGATATCTTCGAATACTCTGCGGAGGGAACAAGACTAGTTGCACAAACAGATAATGTGGAACAGTATATTCGTGATGAAATTGAAAAGAATACTTTATATGAAATAGAAAATAAAGTTATTATCGACGAACCAGTAAAAGATAAATTCACAAAAGAGGGGCAAGAAAGATTTAAATCTCTCTATGCCGCTCCTAAGAAAATTGCTAAAAAATTATCTGCTCGCTTGTCTTTTTGATTCCAGTAAAGCAAAATCTTTTTTCTTTGTGCCACCAGAATATTCCCAAGCAAATCCCTCATCAATCATCATTTGATTGACTGATTTCTTTTTATTGACTGCGGATACTTCCTTATCACCAATAAACAAATGTCCCAGAATTCTTCCGTACTTTTCGGTAGAATCTGGGAGTTCTGTTTTAACAATAATATCTTCCTGACCTTCTAACTTTTTCTTGAGCCATTCTTTAACTTCAAGACCAAGTGTTTTCTCTTTGAGATCAGTTGTTCTGCTCTCTGGGGTATCGACACCAGCAAGACGAATTCGCTTAGTAAGGGAGATATCAAAACCAAGATCAATAGCAGCGTCAATAGTATCACCATCTACGACTTTAAGAACTGACTTGATTCTATAAATGTACGGATCTTTGTCTGCCATTAGAAAGGAAACTTAATACTCCCTGTATTTAGTTTAGGAATAGGTAGTTTCTCAAATGCTTTATTGACTTGATTTTCAACAACCTTACCAACAAACTGTTCTGGATTGTTGAGGATTGCTTCTGCTTTCTTATAAGTCACATAAGCACCATAACAAAGTGCTCCACTAATGAGAAGACTTGTCGTTGATAGAATGATTGCTAAATTTTTCATCTTTCATTTCCTCGTGTGCTAATCGTAATATGTAGTAAATCACATATAAAGTAAAAATAAGACCACAACCTAATATTGTAATCACTCCCCAAGGCAATTCCATCAATATTTACCTTCAGTGCAATACTCCACTTTCTTGTTTGGGTAATAAGGATATTTACCTTCTTGTGGTTTCATCCATCCACACCCAATCAACCAATCCATAGTCATTGGTGTTGGACGAATTTGATCCCACAGAGGACCTTTGGAACACATCTCTAACTTTTCAGCAGTTACATTTGATTGTTCTTCTGCCCAGTTAGCATCTGCTTCCCAAGGGACTGCACGACTTTGCATCATAGACTCATAAGTTAGTCTTGTAGTCTTCATAATCCAAGCAGGAATTTCACTATCCTGATGCACTTGTGCCATAAATGAAGTTTGCAATCCACCACCCATACAATCTTGAACTACGTGCCATCCCTCATGTCTCATTGTTCCAAGAAACTCTCTTGGATCTTTGAGAAGAGTTTCATTCACAAAGAAACGATTGTAGTTTGGTTTATATAATCCTACTGTTCTTGGAGTAAAGTATCTTTCTGGTGCAACATACACAGGAACATTTACACCATCAAGAGCAGTAATAATTTTTTTTAGTTCTTCTCTAAATGGATCAAAGTCTGGATCTTTTAATAACTCAGAATCTACTGTGAGTTTTTCTACACCCTCAGTACATTCTAGAAGTATCATACAACCCATTGCAGCAGCACTGTATGGTTTTACTGTTGGTTGTGTTGGTGCTAAAGAACTAGCAATAGCCGGAAATGTTAAGGTTAACGATAAACCAATTGTTGTTAGGATTTTCTTCATTCATCCCACCATCCTTCTTGTTTATGTATCCAGACTTTCAAATCTTTTACATACTTTCTCAAAATCTGGGCTTGTTCTTCATGCCAAAAATCACCCGTCTCCATAAAAAGACGGGTGTGATTATCTATAGCTTTGAGTATTTGGTGGATGGGAGCATTCCAACACTCTCGTTTAGGAGTGTTCCATTCTCTTGGCATTGGTATGTAAATGTGTAAATTTGTTTATTATCTAAAAAATCAGTTTGGCATAAATCAGGACCAACTATCATATGTCCCACAACAGTCAAAGTCACAAATTCAATCATTTTTTCTTGCCACCATTTTTTGCCTTTTTAGCATTGGCATTCCCAGAGTTCTGCTTTTTATTATTAGCAGAACCTGCGCTACCTTTTTTACCTTTGTTTGCTGACTTTGACATTATGCTCCTGTGCGAGGTGTGACTTGACCCTCTTCAAGTGCCTCAACTCTCTCTTCAAGGGTTGGTTCTGGTGCAGCAACTTCGGGTGCTGGTGGTTCTGGTGGTGCTTCTGCAACCACTTCTCTACGTGGTTCTTCTTTTTTTTCATCTTCATCATCACCCTTATTCTTCAATGTATTAATACCAAAGGTAGCAGCAGATGCGGTGAAAACAGTAGCAATAAAAGTGGGGTCCATCTTAGCGAGGGCCCCAGCATAACTAGCAGTAAGAAGAGCGGCAGACCAACCCAAAATCGCAATACGAATAACAGTACTCATACATTTTTCCTTTTTGTTTGGTGTTTCCATTTGTTCCTAGTGTGAGGTTAACCTTTTTTCCAAGCTTCACCTTCTGCTTTTCTTCTACGTGCTAGTCCTGCTTCTACGTTAGAACCAGGGTTGCGGTAGAGATAAAGCGCATCGGGAACTAAATCCCATTCTTTATTCTTCAGGCGTTTAGTAATAGTATTAAAGTTATCGCCACCGTAAAAACCGGCACCAAGATTATAAGCAAAGCTGAGCAGAGCGCCTCTTTTTCCATCTGACATTTCATTCCAATGTGGGATTTTACGAAGTGCAGGAAGGAACTCATTTTTACACTGCTCAATGAGAAGTGCATCTGCTTCCTGTTGAGTTAGAGTATCTCCAAGTTTAAAGTGTGAACCATCCTTCTTGCGAGTTGATCCCCAACCAATTGTGATTGGGAGTCCACCTGTGAGAGGATCGGGGTATGCTTTGAGATGACATCCCTCAAACTCTTTGATGAGTTTTAATCCCATCATTGGCACATCATCACCACCTGTTACAGGAGCTGCAGCAGCGGGAGCGGATGCCGGTGCAGCACTATTCTTTTTTCCCCTATAGATCTCCGCCCAATCAATATTATCTTCTAGATATTTGACTGGGAGGTTATCTTCTAACCACTGAACTGCTTTAACGTGGTTTGGATTCTTCTCATCATAGAATTTGAAGAAGTTATGTAGATCTATTCTTGCCATTGTTGTCTCCGAAATAACGTTGATAAAGTTCGTTTGCTTCTATATGCTTACCATGATTTGTAAGTTCTCTAATCACTTTAAGCATTTTTGCTTTAAATCTAGTCGAAGATTCTTCCCCACCCATCGTTTCCTCCTGGACACCAGCGGTGCTTAAGAACTGCTTTGGTATAGATCGTTTTCTTACCGTTAGTCACAGGACCAGTATAGTTATCGTTCAGAGAACCATATGGATCGTTGACATAGTATCCTTTACCATCTGGAGTCTTACCAATCACAACACACATGTGTCCACCAGTGGGCGAAGTTAAAGAACCTCTGTGGAGAATGCCAATAACAACTGGTTTACCTCTATCAAGGCTTTTATCAATATCACTAAAACTAAGATTATAACTAAAGTGAGATTTAATACCATAACCAGACAGAACTTTTGTCTGTACCGCATGGTCGGTTGTATCACCGATGGCAAATACTTTCTTAACATATTCATCATCACCTTTAATGCTACCTGGCTTGAGGAAAGCAAGACACATAGCACATGATGAACTGTTACAAGTTCTTTGTGCGTCTCTATAGTTGTCTACTTGATTGAAATATGGAACATCAAGTACTGCAGGAGTTGGTGGTTTGGTTCTGAACATACCAATCCAATCTGTTTCTGCATCATCTAAAAATTGAGCGGGAAGATTATCTTCTAACCACTGAACCGCAGATACATGGTTCGTATTACTATCATCATAAAATTTAAAAAAGTTATGAAGATCTAGGGTCATGGATTATCTCTATAAACACTAACGTATTTATAAAAAAAGCGCCCTTTTGGGCGCTTTGATTATTTTCAAGCAGTAACAGTTTCTCGCACTGTAGATTTTACATAATCGAGAACCATTTCTGGAGTAGTCGCTTCATAAGGGTCGGTGTCTGCGTTGTCCCGTTGCCCCACCTCAACGAATAGTTTTTCGATGATTCCGTTATCCACGACCGCAGCATAACGCCAAGAGCGATCACCGAAACCAAGGTTAGACTTGCTGACGAGCATACCCATAGAACGTGTGAAATATGCATTTCCGTCTGGAATGAGTTTTACATTCTTGATGTTCTGATCCTGGGCCCAGGCATTCATCACAAACCCATCATTAACAGAGATGCAGTAAATAGCGTCGATGCCACTACCAATAAAGTCATCGTATTTCTCTTCGAATCCAGGAAGCTGATAGGCACTGCAAGTAGGAGTGAAAGCACCAGGCAGACTAAACAAGACCACACGCTTTCCATTGAATAGTTCTGAAGTGGTACGAGTTACAAATTCCCCATTCTCACGAAATACAAATTGTACTTGTGGGACTTCGTATTGTTCTTTACGCATTTTAACCTCCATCACCAAATACCAGGAATAATTTGACCAGTAAGGGCATAAGAACCCATTGCGGCAACAATACCAATCATTGCTGCCCAACCATTAATACGTTCTGCGCGTTCGTTCATTGTTTTTCTCCTTTATTTTACTTTAGAATAGATAGATGTTTCACCATAGTCACGGTGAATTTTGTAACCAACAACTGCACCCTTAGTATTCATCAGGGCAGGCATAAAAACAATTGTAAAGAATACTGCTGGTGCTCCAATAAAGAGAGCAGCAACAATTACATAATAAGTCAGCAGTTCAATCAAGTCAGGCATTGTAAGGATGTTGTTGTTTAAGTTCAGGATTTGGTTGTGAAGGAACAACTGGGTTCCTTGACTTGTTTTTGATTACGATGAAAGCATCGTTTTGGTAGGATACTGTTCCGAATGGTTTTGCCCATTTGGGATTTGCATCTGGGTGGGTTGCAGTTCCTGTTACTGCCACACCACCAATCTCTACAGAGAGTTCATCATTAGCATCCCACCCAAGTTCTTGAAGGGCAAGAGAAAATTGCCCAAGCATTCCAGGAGTGCTCACAGGTTTTCTTCCTGCTCAGTAAGAATTACACAATCACTGGTTGGATATGCTACACAAGTAAGAACCCAACCATCAGCAATCTGGTCATCATCAAGAAACGATTGTTCTTCATTGTCTACAGTTCCCGAAATAAGTTTACCTGCACAGGCACTACAAGCACCTGCTTTACAAGATGAGGGAAGATCTACCCCTGCTTCTTCTGCTGCTTCAAGAATGTATTGGTCATCTTGACATTCAATTGTAGTTTCAGTGCCATCAGGGGATTGGAGAGTGACATTAAAAACGGTCATTAGTAAGTCTCACAAAGTTTTTCTACGGATGCTGCCAACAGAACGAAGAAGGCAACTGAAGTCATTGTAAAGATAATTGAAGTCATTGTCAACCCTCAGAGGATCCCGAAGAAAAGTTTTCCTGTCAATGCATATGAAATAATTGCCGACAAAAATCCAATCATCGCAGTGCGTCCATTTAAACGCTCAGCTTTCTCAGCATAAGGTTCGATACCATAACGCTCAAGGTCTTCCTTGGTCATATACATTGCAGGTTCTTTAGCAAACATATTCATTTGCCCGAACTCATTTTTGGTTACAGTCATTTTTCGTTTTATTACGAATTATTACACAATTATATAGGAAATCTTAAGAGGTGTCAAGTCACTGTGTCAGGAAGTCAAAAAAAGACCACCCTAAGGTGGTCTGATTTAATTTATGAGTGAATTATCAGAACTTGAAGGTAGTCTGGACTACACCACCCCAGTTAGAGGAGTTATCAGCAAGGCGCTGATTATCGCTAGCATAGAAGATAGCAGGGGTGACGCTGATGTTATCAGACACTTGATACTTATAGAAAATCTCAAGCATCGTGGACTTCTCAAGGTTTTCGCCAGTAGGTGCCTGACCGACAGCAACGCCAGCGGTGTTACCCTTAGCAAATACATCTGCCCACTGGAGACCAGCGAACCAGGACTGACTATCAGTAGCATCGCTAGCAGTTCCACTCACGGTGTTCCAACCATAACCAGCAGAGATAGCAGGGATAATACCAGACTTCTCAGGCTCCCAATATGCGTTCAGAGCATAACCGTTGGAGGTTTGACCAGGGACCAGAGTACCCGAAGCACCATCAATACCGTTGTAGGTGCGAACACGAGTGCCTTCAGTACCATAACGATAACCGAATGCAACACCGTAGTTCTTACCACGATAACCGATTTGTGTAAGAGTATTCAGAGCACCAGTCTCATCAAATACACCAGTCTCACTATCGCTACCATTTTGAGCAACGTAGTTTACACCAGCAACAAGACCTTTCTTACCATACTGAACACCGAAACCAGCACCAGTTGCCTTGTTATAGACACCAGGAGTACCAGCAACAGCAAAGAAATCAAGAATACCAGACTTATAAGCAGAAGGAACCCAGGCAATCTCAGTGTTACGAACTGCAGCACCAGCAGTCAGAGTTGCTTTGTTATTGAAAGCAGGGAACTGATAGAACAGACGGTCGATAACTACATTGTTACCAACTTCACTGGTGGTGTTATCTGCCTTATCCAGTTTGAACAGGGAAGAGCTGGAACCAAAAGGATTGCTACTAAAGTTAGAAGAACGCAGACGAGTGCGAAGTAGATCTTGACCAGTAAACGAAGTATCTAGGTTCAGGCGCAGATCATAATTAAATGCTGCGTGGGTTACAGTACCGTCTTTGGCTTGATAACCATCGACATTACCGAGTACAAAGTTTGTTTCACCACGCAGTTTAGTAGTGGTGGAGAATTGAGTTGCTCCAAGAGAACCAACAACGCTCTCCAGTCCATCTACACGACCTTGAAGAGTAGTGAGCTCATTGCGGAATTCATCAGCAAGACGCTTGAGTTCATCAGTATTTTCAGTTACACGGTCAAGACAAGCATTCAGAAGTGCTGCTGCCTCATAACGGGTCATTGCACGACTACCACCAAAGGTGCCGTTTGCATAACCAGCAACGCAACCATAACGCTCTACAAGGTTGCTGAGTGCCTGATATGCCCAATCAGTGGGTTGCACATCAGAAAGTTGATTGACGCTTGTAACTTGCTCAGAGGAATATTGGTTGACTGCTGCCATGTTAAGGTCTGCCGCATTCGCAGCAACAGGAGCAACCATTCCCAGAGCAACAGGTGCAAGCATCAGTTGTTTGAGTTTCATAAAAATTGTTTATGTACTATAGGACGAATGTTAAGAATTACAACTGAATTCTTAAGTACTTATTTAGTGTACTGATTTTTTTTAGATTTGTCAAGTATTTTGTTGAGATGAAGAATTTTCAACTACTCGACCTAAGTAAGGATTATAATCCATAAGTTCATCGATTGTTATATCAGAACCTTTTTGGCTCCAATGATTATATTGGCCTTCATAATTCCCCCTATGGAAAGCATCAATATGATCTGGATGAATAGAAGATCCCAGTTCAATTCTATAAAGAAGAAGTGGTAGAGAATACGTATTACCCGAATTATAAATCAAATCATCGGCAACAGGGCGAGGTTTAACTCCATTATCAAGTTTATACTTGTTATCTCTTACATGGAACTTAAGTAGTTTTTCTGCATGATGACGAGTTATAAGATAACAAGCTGTAGAAAATTCATTTACAAATCTTTTATGTACTTTTATGTGAACGTCACCCGTACATATAATAGCTATTTGCATCACATCCCAATCATATGGAATTCTGCAGTAAAAATCATTCCAAGTAAAATTCCAAAACTTGACAAGATCTAAATTACAATCATCTTCCATAATGACTGCATATGGACTATTTGATGTTTCATACCAATGTTTAATGGCTTTTAGATGAGAAGTTACGCACCCAATTTCACCAGAAGACATCATCTCAGGGTATCTTCCTTTAATAATGCCACTCAAATCATCTTCTCTACCATCATAGGCAGAAATGCGAGTATAGTTTTCGATTTCCCAATATTTAAATTGGTCTTCCATATACTGACGCCTTTCTGGTTGACCATCGAGATTCAAGTAATAAATCGGACCAATTCCATTTAATTTATATGCTGATTTGTTTTTATCCATTATACCGTATAAACTGCGCCATGTTGATATGTAAAACCTTTCACAGGAATAATATGTTTCTGTTCCATAAGAAGATTTATACCAAGATATTTAATTGGAGCGTCACCCCATCTCTTAGTATAGAAACCACCAGTTTTATCCAATTCATTATAAAATCTCATATATTCACTTGTCAAGAACCACGATACTTTTCCAAGTTCAAAGTTGGTATAAAACATCATACCGTCTTCAATAAAGTTTTCGGGGATTAATTCATTTACCTTTTCCCATAAACCTTCAATCACTTTTGGATTATCTTTCTGGATGGCTGGGGCAATAAATCCATAATAACATTCATTATCTTCCGCCCACTTAAAGATATCGTAATTAAGTGGAGTATGAATAAAGGAATCAGTATCAAGTCTCAAGTAATAATCATACTCTTTTATAACATCATTGTTATAAAGTTCTCCTGAGAAAAATCTACACATATGACGATATCCTATTGAAAATCCAGGATCACCCCATGCTATTGGACCATTTCCATGAGTTGGGTGAGGAAAAAACTCAGGAATTTTATCTAATATTTCTTGAGGGTAATTGGGAATATTAAATTCAATAGTTTCATATCTAAGGTTCAAGTTTGTTTGAACCTTAGATTTATATTCATCAAACGATTTTTCACAAAATACCAAGACATCAGTATTGAAAGTATATGGTATGAGATTTTCTTCTATCAATTTTAATGACTTATTAAAATCATCTACATCTTGATCGGAAGATCTAACTAGATAAAGAATACAATTCATAAAATTTTCCCCTACAAATTTATAGTATTACTATATTTTTTCATTTATAAAACCCACACTATTTGATATCCCTCATAAACAAGAGTTGCTCCAATATCATCCATGAAGTCTTTTACATAATTTCCTTTACCAATTTTAAATTCAGTAAAGAAAGCATCATGATCGTCAACGGCAACTATAGAACCACTCTTGAGTTTATCTATAGAGGCGCATAATTCTTTCACATGATGAAGTTGCGATGGATGAGGATTGTCTTTTTCAATATCGTAAGAATCCAGATATAAGAAATCAATTTTTCTATCTTTAGGGAGATTCCACAAAAACTTCACGGAATCAGAGCAGAAAACTTTTGTTTTTTCGGAAACAAGGTTGCGACAATAAGAGACATTATTGATATTAATATCAACAGAATTAACTTCCCCATCATAATGATTAATGAACTGATCGAAAATGTATGTCGATGCGCCATCATCACCAAATGCAAGATGTCCGTGGTCTGATCTTGTTGTACCAGTTTCTACAAGATAAAAAGTCTTATCATCTTTTTGTTCTAACAATTCAAATATTTTTAGAAAACTATCTGCTCGGTTACGTACAGGATTATTGCCTGCGGGAGATAGCATTTTTTGGTAGAATTCGTTTTTAAAAATTTCAGAGAACTTCATATTATTATCCATTTGTCTGGGTATAAATCTTTTGTATTTTTGTCGGCATTATTTGGACCAAACCACTTAGAAGGAGCAATAACTTGTTCACTATTAGATAACCAAGCGCCCCACCAACTGAAGGTGCTATTTGCAATTATATGATATTTACAAAGAGACATCAAGCACATATCAATATAACTACTATTCTTTTCAGAAATCAAAAAACGTTCGCCAACAAATAGTTCTTGAGAACTACACCATTCTGGGTCATCCGAAAATACAATAACATCCAGATTACTATCAAAATGATCTAGGGCTTTCTTATAATAATCCATGCCAAGATTATAGTGATTCCCAGAATTTATAAGAAAATCACCTCTCCGAATATGAAGGGATATGGGAGTTTTCATATTTTCCATAATTTCTTTACATGGTTTGAGAATATTTTGTTTGAATGTAAAATCCTCTCTTATCTGCTCTCCTATTGCAGAAAACCACTTCTCGGACTGAAAAAATCCATACAAAGAAACCTCATTAGAACAATGATTATATAAATCGGCATCAAAATGAAATTGCTTTTCGATTACTAAAGGTGCGTGTCCTTGGTCTAATATAAAAATATTTTTTGCATTCAAACCACAAAGTTCAAAGCAATCAAACAATTCAATTCTTAATTTATTTCCCAAAGAATCCACAACTACTTCATTATGGTTTGGTATGCACCACTCATAATTTTTATTTGCTGCTATACCACGCAAAGCTGCATATTGAAACATTTGATTTCCAAGTTGCCCCAATTTACCCAAATGATTAAATGCTAACATTTTACATTCTTTCCCTCAAATAATTTTGACTTAAATAATAATTTTTCAAAGTATCTTTATCCTGTCTTCGAATCCACTGCCAAAGATCGTGATTATCATGATACTTTGGATTGTGATAATGGGAATTGTGAGTTCTTTCATGTTCAAAGTGATAGATATAATCTAAAACTCTCTGTATTCTATACCCAAATAAACTAAAACGAAAATAAAATTCAGAATCTTCTTCGCCCCAAGATAAAAAATTTTCATTCCATAATCCACCGGATATTACTGCTTTTTTAGAATAAAACTGAGTCCACCCAATGCTAGATGCTTGCAATTTGCGATTGTTAGTCAATTTAGAAATATCAAAAGATTTAGTAAAATCTTCATATAATTCTTGAGAATAATCAACCTGATATTGAAAAGCACCGCAACCATATGGATATACAATATCTGCTTCATCATTACTAATTAAGTCATATGCAGCTTGATGACTCTCTTTAGAATAAACAACATCAATATCATGACTACAAATTACATCAGTATCTGCATTAATAATTGAATCATTTAAAATTTTTGTTTTATGGAAAATTGGATCATCATTCTTTTCAAAAATATGAGTAAGATTATTGATAGAAACAAGTTCCCTAATCTTGGGCAATGCTTGTTGAGAAAAGACAGACTCAGAATCTACTTCATTTACCAAGACAGTTGCATCTGGAAAATTGTGAAGTAAATACGAGACTGATGTAATTATATTTTTAAGCCTATCATTAGACTCAATTCTGGTAGGTAAAATATATGTTAGATTCATTTTAATACTCTATTTTGGTTATGATTTTCTCCAAGAAGAATATCTTGATGCCTTTCAAAAACGATTCTAGTATTCTTATGATGTGCTTTCAATAACCAAGATGCGGGATTTCTTCCATCTGGGCGAGTGCTTCCCCATGTATTATCAGACTCATAATCAATCCAATAAGCACCTACAACTTTACCAAGTTGTTTAAACGCTCTATAACATAAGTCTGCATCATCTTGGTCTTGAGGAGCAAACACTTCATCAAAATAATTTAATTTTATTAAATCTGCATGGTCCAACATTAAAGGACCACGACAGACATTATTTCTTACAGCAAAAATATTTCTACTTAAACCTTCATCTCTGTTTGTATGAGATTCATATCCAAATATATCACTCCAACAATTATCAATTTGCAAATCATCTTCTTTATTCATTCTAATATGAATACTATTTTGGTTTATCCTATAATTAAATGCAGAACGAGAAGTGACACCAAAAACATCAATAAATTCTTCAAATGGTTTTTCAAGTCTCTTGTTCCATCCAGATTCTTTAACAATCATATCATCTTGAACGATGATTACTTTATCACCTTCACATTCTTTTAGTCCTGCATTATTAGCCTTGGTTTCAAAAACATCAGGAGTGCATACTGTTTTTGTTTTTATATTAGGATTTGAATCAACAAAATTTTGCCATATAGATTCAGACTCATCCGAGCATCCATCAAGAACTACAACCAGTTCATAATTTTCTACAGTATTTTCTTTTATACCATTAAGAACATTTGGTAACAACCACCCTTTATTATGAACTGTCAATACTATACTATGCATCCACTTTCTCCCCAATTGTAAACGCCATTAGAATACTCTACGCCATCTTTATGCTCTAAAACATTCCATTGAATGTAGTGTCTAACACCAGTATGACCCATAACACATGGAAGATTATATTTGAGTTGCAAATTTGTCACAATACTTTGGTCGTGTCTGTGGTCTACAAACCCATCGAAATTTTCCAATCCACACTGATTTGGAATATCAGTAACAACTCTTTCATCACGACAATACTCTAACCATTCATTTAGAAAATCAATATTTTTTTGCGTTTTTCTAAATGCTAAAAACCCATCCTCAAGTTGAATAGAATTCCAATACTTTTCTTCATCACAACCCATATAGTAAAAGCAGTCTCTTTTAGTAAACCACTTATTGACTCCAGTGTGATTTTGAGAGACAAAATATTGGTCATAGTCTTTCATATATTCGATTATACATTCTTTGATTCCTTTTAGAGGAATATCTCCACAATCCATGTAAGCGACAATATCACCATATTCAACATCATCTAAAGCCTTTAGAAGGATAAAAGGTTTCCAAAGAGCGTATCCAGATAATCTATCTTTATTCAATATAGATTTATTTTGAGTATAGAAGTCAGTAGTTTCCAACCACTCTCTAGTAAAGGTTCGAGTAAAATCAAAGATTTCGTTATCAGTGACGTGCTTAATCAAAAACTCCCTATGCTCTTGATAATTGGCATCAGAGTAATTAATATAGGTAATTTTTGATTGAGAATTCATTCTTTTAATATAGTAAGTCTGATTTTTATAATACTCAACTATATCATCTCTTGACATAGTTTTAATTTTTTCCCATTCTGCATTATTGTTTTGCATATAGGGATTGGTAAAGTAAGAGTTTGAAGTTCTCTTATGCTCCAAATGATATACTTTATCATTTATCCTGGAAACTTTATAACCTAGGGTATTAAACCGATAAAACCTTTCTACATCTTCTGGAGCATATGAAACAAAGTTTTCATTTTCCAATCCACCTTCAATATATACTTTTCTATTGAAAAATTGACAAAAACCATACTTAGCATCATAGTTCCTAGATTTTGATTCTAGGATACTAAATTTAAAATCGTCATTCAAGAAATCAGAAACTAATTCATCGTCAGCAAATACTTGCTTCTGATACATTCCATCACCATAAGGATAAACTACATCAGAACTTCCATCAAGAATCAAATTATAAGCACTCGCATAAGATTGAATTGGAAGAAGAATATCGCAATCATAGTTAACTACAATTTCTGTAGTTGATTCCATTATCATGTCATTTAAAATTCTTTGACGATGAAATTCTGGAGACTGTGATTGTTCGAAGATGTGTTTTAAATCAGAGATATCTTCACAAAACTCTTCAATTTGGGGAAGAACTTGATCTAAAAATACCGAAGAAGAATCAACTTCCTTTACTACAATGTTCGTTTTAAAATTTGACAACAAAAAACAGAGTGAGGTGATTGCGTTCCTCACTCTATCATCAGTTTCAAGTCTGATTGGAATTATGAATGTAGATTTGGATAAATCAATTTTCATCTATGCGAACCCATTTTTCAGGAATAATATCTGAAGTATCATTGAAAGATAACTTAGGACCAAACCAATTAGTCGGTGCTACAACTGTTTTATCTTTGGACTTTTGAAGCCAAGCGCCCCACCAACCAAGACTACTTGGAGATAGAATTGCGCCGTTACAGAGTGACATTAAACATAGGTCCGTGTATGGAACTAAAGAATTTCTATACTGTCCATCACCCTCCTGACATTTATGAGAATATTTTTCTACACCATCGTTCATCAAGAATCTATCATCAGAGAAAAATTCTTGTTGACGACACCACTCAATGTCATCAGAGCAAACAAGAACATTAACATTCGAATCAAAGTTCTCTAGTGCTCTATTATAATAATCAAAACTCAAAATAGGGTGATAGTCTTCTCTACCAACATTATCACCTCTTCGTACATGTAGAAAAATAACATCCCCTACAGATGAAATAAATTCTTGGCATGGATTTAAAATGTCATCAATAAATTCAAAATCTTCTCTAATTTCATCTTCAATATGAAGAAAATACTTTTCAGTTTGTAGGAATCCATCAACGTTTGTATTGTCTGCAATGTTATTGAAAAGGTCTTCATCAAATGCAAAAGTGCTTTCTGTTACATTTTTAGTATCAGGATTATTTTTACACAGACTCTCGAAACTATAACAATCATTGACTGTTACTCTTTCATTAATAAATCCAATATTATTTTCTCTCAAATTTTTGAGTTTAAATGGATGATGGATTCCATAATTAGCAAGAGTCTGCTGTTCGTCTGGAGGAATACACCAATCAAATCCACGGTTAGCAGCTATTCCCCTAAGAGATGCATACTGAAAAAGTTGATTTCCAAATCGACCATTTGTTCCTAGTCTATCGTATCCAATCATAAATTTACAATAAAAATTGGTTCTGTAATGTTATCGCTATTATCTACAAACTTAACTCTATCATCATATTTTTCATTTAAGTAATCATATACTTCATTAAAAATACGAGTATCATTGTGAATATAAACTCTATGTCCTCTATCTAGTAAATCAATACAAAGTCTATATTGTTGACTTTCTGTTAGAATATCTGTTCCTTTTTTATACGTAATATAATCAAAGTAAAATGGGTTTTTATTCTTGTTTATTTTGTCATAAAAATCACAGACAAATTTAGCATGTTGGTTATTAATCTCATCCGTGACTGTTCCCAAATTATACTCTAATCCAACATTTTTTGCAAACGTAGCAAATGCTCTGTTGTCCCTAGGAAGACAAGGACCACCATACCCTAAACCATAATTTAAGTATTTTCTACCAATTCGCGAGTCAGTTCCAACTGCAGAAAGAACTCCAATTACTTCATCACCACATCCTGACAGGTGAAGAACATCACCTAGCATGTTTGCATAACTGATTTTTGTAGTCAAATAACAATTAATTGCTATCTTTGTTATTTCTGCTGCTGTTGTAGACATGGTGCAAATGATTGCTCTTGAAGTTTGAATCTTTTGATACAAACTTCTAATATCTGAGATGATTTTTTCATCAGTATTATCCCAAGAATCAACTCCCAAAAGAACCATATCAGCATTGCGAAGGTCATTTACAATGGACCCCTGTGCTATGAATTCTGGATTGTAAAAAACTTTAATGTTATTTGGAAGTTGTTTTCTAAAATTATCACAATCACCAGGATTTACAGTACATCCAACTACAAAATATTTTCGACTGGTTATACTTTCTTCTTTGAAGTTTTCTACGATATTCCAAACAGATGAAATATCATAAGAACCATCCTCAAGAGAGGGTGTTGCAACTAAAGTATAAATTAGATCACACTCACGGATGACTTCTTTATTATCCGTGGTTGCTCTAAAATTTTTAGAAGACTTTAAAAGACTTTGAACCTCAGGTTCATTTGTTACTATTTCTCTATTGTTAAGATTCTGAACATAATCTTCTCTAATGTCAGAGACAATAACATCGTATCCAGCTTGTTCGCAAAGAAGAGCAAAGCAAATTCCAAGTCTTCCCGCACCGATTACTCCAATTTTCATAGTTTAAATGTAGGTATTGGTTCCATTTTATGTTTATTTTGGGCGTTGAATTTCTTAAGAATTTCTAGAGCAGGTCCAGTACCATACTCCATAGCTTCTTCTAGTTCTGCATAAGAAGCGCCAATTTGGTCTTCATCAGATCTACTATCCTCCCAAAGCCCGTCGGTTGGAGGAGCATCAATAATACGTTGGTCTACGCCAAGATATTTTCCCAGTTCCCATACTTCAGTCTTATAAAGATCTGCAATAGGGGCGATATCAACTCCACCGTCACCATATTTAGTATAAAATCCTACACCATAATCTTCAACTTTGTTTCCAGTACCAACAACAATACCACTTACAGAACCCGCAACTTGATATAGTGTAACCATGCGAATACGAGACTTTGTATTCGCATTTGCCAATTGATTTGAAACAAACTGAGAATTAATTGATTCGAAAGAATTTACGAGTTGGTCATATGTACTCGTTAAATCAATTCTAATCTTAGTAACATTATCATACTTATCTTCCAGTAAAGAACTATACTCATCAGACAAAGTATCATTCTTAGCACTAGAATGGAGTGGCATAGAAAGAACATAAGTTGGAAGACCGGTTTCTGCACAAAGAGTTGCTACAACAGCAGAATCAATTCCACCAGAAACTCCAACAACAAAAGACTTAATAGTTGGATATTCTATGGCATAATCACCCAACCACTTAACAATATCAGTCTTTACCTTATTATAATCAGTAATTCTATTCATGACTCATTGTAAATTTTATTGATCGTTTTTAAGAAGTTTTCAATAACACTATAATATGTTCCTTTAGATTTTGCAAACAACTTTCCTTGTTTTTGTTTTTCTAAACGTGCTTCTTCATTGTTTAGATAATACTCCACTTTTTTTTCCAAGTCAGTATAATCCGAAACATAAACTGCAACACCATCAGTTGCATCTACAGCCATTTCACAATCAGTTAAAACTACACAACCGTAAGCAATGCCCTCAAATACTCTTTCTGTAGGTAGACCATTTTTAATATTATCGTCGGAGTTAAACCCTAGACAAATTTTAGAACCTAGAAAAGCGTTTCGGATACGTTCAGATTCATCAAGAAATGGAGGCCAATAATGAATAAAGCAATTATATTTTTGTTCTAACTTACGAGACCATTCCTCCTTATAGTTGCATCCCGAAAATCCACAATCATACTCATCAGTTCTTTGGGATAGAATATAATCAATATCATTTGGATTAATACTGGCAGCAAAAGGAAGAGAAACATAATTTGGATGATTTACATATTCCCTGAAGTGCTCTCCAAAATATGAAAAATCAGGATCTCTATAATACTCTCCAGTAAAAATATACTTTTTGAATGGAAAGTCTTTTTCTTTATAGTGATTATTCAATACATTATGGAAAGTCCAAAAAATCCAAGTAGTTTTTTGAAACTTATTTGCCAAATAATCAAAGTAGTCCATCCAATTAGAACTTCTTTGATCATAAAAGTTATCACACATCAAGAATATTTGATCTTCAGAATCTTCGATTTCTTCAAAGTTTTTTAAATCATATGCTTCAAGACCATATAAAGAAAAACCATTCACAAATTTCATACTCATCAAATAGTGAGTACCCTTTGTCGGATACTCACTTGTATTAACAAGGTATATTTTTTTCATTATCAAGAAGAAGTTTTGGAGTCTTTTTTCAGAATTTGATTTTTAATCCAAGAATAAGTTTTAGCAATTCCATCTTCAAGTGCCTGAGAATAATCCCATCCCAGTTTTTCACGAATCAAATCATTATTTGAATTACGTCCACGAACTCCAAGAGGGGCATCTAAAATATGTTCTTTACCTACCACTTTATCAGCAACTTTGGCAGCAGTATCAACAAGTTGATTGATAGTTACCATTTCTTCAGAACCAATATTAACTGGTCCCATAAAATCACTATCCATCAATCTGCGGGTTGCTTCAATGCATTCATCAATATACAAGAAGGAACGAGTTTGTAGGCCATCTCCCCACACTTCGATGGTTCCACCTTCCTCAGGAAGATAGGCAACTTTACGGCAGATTGCTGCTGGCGCTTTTTCTCTACCTCCTTCCCAAGTTCCCTCTGGTCCAAAGATATTATGATACCTAGCAACCCGAACAGGGATCCTATAATTACGATTATAAGCGAAAAACAACCGCTCTGAGAACAACTTCTCCCAACCATATTCAGAATCTGGATTTGCGGGGTATGCTGAATCTTCACGGCAATCTGGATTATCTGGGTCTAATTGATTGTGTTCTGGATACATACAAGCAGAACTAGAGTAAAAAATCTTAGTTTTGTTTACTCCCTTAAAGTCATTCAACTGTCTCTGAGACTCAAGGACATTCAAATTAATACTTGCAGAATTATGCATAATGTCAGCATCATTCTCACCAGAAAAAACAAATCCTGCACCACCCATATCAGCAGCAAACTGATAGATTTCATCAAAAGTATCAATATATTGAGATGCTACAAAGTGATAGAAATTGCCGAGATATCCTTTAAACTGAAGCACTCTTTCCACAAAATTAGCGTCTCTCAAATCCCCCTGAACAAACTCATTTGCCTCAGAAATTGAAAATTCAGGATATTTAAGATCTACACCACGGACCCAATACCCTTCTGCCCGCAGTCTTTTTACCATGTGGCTTCCAATAAAACCACCAGCACCAAGAACAAGTGCTGTTTTCTTATAGTCACTCATAGATGAATAAATTACTCTTAGTATATATTATATAAAAAAAGGTGGGTTTATGCAACCCACCTTCGCAATTCAGGCTCGCCACCAATTCTTTGACTGGAAATTGGAAACCAGGCGGGAGAGAGTCCCATCCGCACCACTTGCTCTTGAGAGAAGCAAGAAACTCATAGGGGTCATTTTGACTCCACCACTTAGTTTTGTGAAACTAAGAAAATTTGGGTTAACTTTGATATCTCGGTAATACCAAAGAATGCACATAAGAATAGTACATCCCAAAGTTTAAGTTTAATAGCAAAGGGTACTGTGAGTAATCCTCCAACAACCTTTATCATTAAACCATATTTAAATTCTCCCCATAACATAGTTTGATAACCAATGATGAGGAGAATATTCCCAATCCACCGAAGCAAATCAGATTTAGACATAAGGGGTTTTGCTCCCGACCAGTGCTGTTAAAGTCCATCCGTGACTATTTACTCATCATCGTCTCTCACATAACAAGGGACCCTATCAGGGTCTAACCATTTCGCATATTCAATGTCTTCCATAGCAGTAGAACATTGTAGAACATTATCAAAAAGATAAATGTCATTCCAGCGTTTGGTGTATTCGTTTTGCTTTTGCATACGATAATCAGGTTTACCGTTGATTTCAAGAATACCAACTTCTACAAATCGATATCCTTCACGTTCTAAAAGGACTTTAGGAAGTCGTGTTGTCATGCAACCTCAACGGATTCAAGATCTGCAAGAACATATTCCATAAGCATTTCATAGTCATCAAGGGGATCACCAGAGAATACTACACCTTCATTCTCATAAAAACGACGAACCTTTTTGTAGAGTTTCGGATTCTTTACATCAAGATAGAAATCGCCGTTTGCTGCACCACGAAGGGTTTGAACGTCTTTCTTGAATTTTGCTGTGAGAGTCATTGTTTTGAATGTTGACCTTAGTATTATAAGGGTTTGACTTGGAGAAGTCAAGGTGGACAGATTTGTTTCTGTCCTATGCTCCTTGCGTGGATCGAACACGCCTCGGGCGAATTATGAGTTCGCTGCATTCACCAGATTGCTAAAGGAGCGATGGGAATACTGGGAGTTGAACCCAGACTAAGCCCTTATAAGGAGCCCGCTCTAACCATTAAGCTATACTCCCGTGGTAGGACTGCTGAGACTTGAACTCAGTTCACACCGTTATAAGCAGTGGGCCTTAACCCATAGGCGACAGTCCCATAAGACCAGATCTATTGTAGAGGACCTGGAACTCTTCGTCAAGAACCTTCTTCGTGGTCGGTATGTATTCGTATTACATCAGCATCCACTTTAGATTCTACTGCAAACTTTATGGTTTCGTTATATGGAACTATCACTGCGTTTCTTTCTCCATCAGTAATAATAAATGATTCGCCATTTTCTACTCTTTCTATTAGATTATCAAAATCTTCTTGAAACTCTTCGACTGTAAACTTTTGGAGATCTGAAAGTTCTGGATACATTTTCATAAAGTGAAGTTTTATGAGTCGGAATGACAGGATTCGAACCTGCGACATCTCGCTCCCAAAGCGAGTGCTCTACCAAACTGAGCTACATTCCGTTACTTGTTTTTGTGTATAAACATAATACCAGCAAATGGTATGATTGTCAACCCACATCCACATAAGAAAAGAAAGAAAGGACTTGCTGCTAGTGTCTCAACTAAGTGGAAAATCATCTTCCTCTCCAGTTCTTGTATTCATAGTACATGTATTGGTCCACTTCGTCAAGTCCTTGTAATGGTGCATTATCTGTTCTAGTAGACCATTCTTTGCAAAACTGTTTAATATCTATATTGTTTGCAATACCGTGTCCATACATTCTCACAAAAGCAGACATTGCAAAATTATACTTTTGCTTATTGGGGATATGCATTATTGAGTCCCCATACAATAAACAATCCAACAATACCAATGATAGTCATTGCTGTAAAAATTGTATTACTCATCTTCTTCGTCCTCGTAAGTTGATGGTTCTTCGAAGAGTTCATCCATTTTTTGTTGAAAAACTCTTTGATTTAATTTTTGCAAATCTTCTTCTGTAATTGATACCATTAGTTTAAAGTAATTTTAAGAAATGGAAGTAAAGGTGGAATAACCCCAACCAATCTCAAAAGTCCCTCAGCAAATAAAGCAAGAACCACCCAACCGACGCACATACTAATGATAGAAGCATTACGGTTGTGTCTTCGTATAGCAGCATCGATCATCTCCTGAACTTCAGAACGTGTGATAAATTCTTCTTGTTCGTGCATCATTTCTCATCTCCAAGAAACTTTGCAAGAGGATCTTTTTTAGTCTTCACGATTTCACATGACCTATAATAAAACATATTATTGGTGTTACCAGAGGCTTCAAAAGTTGCCTTGATCTTCACCCAATTATCATAGGTGTGTTGATCCATAGGTTTGTTCCTGTGATACTACTATATAATAATCACAGACATTTTAAAGTCAACTCTTTGTGTTCATATCGTAACACTGTTGAAGAAATTGTTAAATTTGTAACTATTCTTAAAACGGAAGCGGTAGGATTTGAACCCACGAACGCTATTAACGTTGGTTGTTTTCAAGACAACTGCCATAAACCACTCGGCCACGCTTCCAATATTAGAGGTTCAACGAACCTCAAAATCCAAACGCTTTACTTTACGTTGGCGTCTTGCTTCCTGAAAAGCAAGATCTTGTGAAGAGAGAAAATTTGATTTTTGTTCTCTCTGAATAGAGTTTAACATAACAATGCGAGATAAGTCAACAGCTGAAACTTTATCTCCACGAATTGTTGCCATATTTGGACAACCACAAGTAACTGTTTTAGTTTGGTGTCCTATTAATTCTTTATTACAATCTTTACATCTTATTGAAATCATTGTTCTTCATCCTATTCATTGTAAGTGCGATCTTAACATCCAAACAAATTTGCCATGAGACTCCATTAAATCTTGAACTAGATTGGCAGTAGCATATGACTTTTGATTTTCAGACTCTTCCGAAATCTCTTGCATCAGTTCACAAAACTTGGTATTGTTATCAAGAAGTTCTTGAAGCATTTCTTTTGCTCCTGTTGAACTTGCTGCTTCTTTGATTTGAGTTACCTCAAGCATTCTCGAAAGAGAACTGAGAGGTTTTACGTTCAAATAACGCATATGCTCTGAGAGACGATCAATCTCTTCAAACATAGTTTCATATTGACCACCGAAGAGTTGGTGGAGTTGGGTGAAATCTTCGCCAACAACATTCCAATGAAAAGCCCAGGTTTTATGGAATAAAACAAAAAGTGATGACTGAGCATCACTTAAGAGTTTATAAAGTTTTTCCATTATACTCTTTTTGAAATATTTATGCAACTATCTTCCATAGTCATCTTGCAATCTTACTATATCATCTTCATCACACTTACCAACCTGAACTTCAATAAAGGTCAGACCATCACTGTCGGCAGATGCTCTATGAACGGATTGTTTTTGTATATAATATGAAGTCTTTGAAGAAGTTGAGTATTCAGTTCCATCAATAATTACTTTTCCAGATCCATCAACAATAGTCCAGTACTCATCTCTATGATTGTGATACTGTAGAGAGAACTGCTGATAAGGATTAACTACGATTCTTTTAACTTTATAATTTTCCTCTTCTAGAAGAATTTCATAAGTTCCCCAAGGTCTTTTGTATATCATATTTTTTACTTTATATATGGGCGATGACGGATTCGAACCGCCGACCTACTCCGTGTAAAGGAGGCACTCTACCGCTGAGTTAATCGCCCTCTAACGGGGGTGATCAAGTCCCCGACCTAAGCAAACTTAGGATTTAGTGAATCGGATATGATAGTCCCGATTCTTATGAAAGAACCTAAGTCCTTTCAACTGGGGCGGCAGGGATCGAACCTGCGACCTAGATGTTAACAGCATCCCGCTACTACCGCTGAGCTACACCCCATTATAAGGAAGTTACTGGACTTACACCAGTTCAAAGGGCATTGTCTGCTTGTCTCGTTTCTTTGACTTAACTTCCTTTGGCGTCTACCTAGTTAATCGCTAGGGACTACCAAGAGCGGAGTATCGGAATCGAACCGACGACATCTAACTTGGAAGGATAGCGTTCTACCGCTGAACTAACTCCGCAGGAGGAAAACACAAAACGTGGCGGTGTTTTGTGTTTTCCAAGTTATAGCAACTTCAGAATGGCGGTTCTTTAGTTGCTAGGTTTGGCATCTACAGAATGGCCGTTCCATAGATACCGATTTGGCAATTATAAAGTGGCGGTTCTATAATTGCCAATTCCCAAAGTAGGATTCGAACCTACAAGTTATAAACTTCTACCTTTTAGATTTTAGGATTTGTTTTTTATATAGTAACAAACTTTTGATAGTTTGTCAAGTGTCGATGAGAGGACTTGAACCTCCACAGATTAATCTACTGGAACCTAAACCCAGCGCGTCTACCAATTCCGCCACATCGACTTGATGGAGTAAGTGTGATATATCTCATAAGGATATAACAGTGACTTACCCTCTATCACTTTTATATAGTAACAGACTCTAAAGAATCAGTCAAGCATCTAAAGGAAAGAAGCATTCTGAAGAAACTAAAAGAAAAATGCGAGAAGCAGCACAATCTTATAGAACTCCAGAATATAGGAAAAAAATATCAGATAGAATGACTGGAAGAAAAATATCAGATGAAACTAGAGAAAGACAAAAAATTGCTGCTAAAAAAAGATGCGAAATGCAAAAACTTGATAGAATGGTAAAGCAATCAAATCAAGTAAATTTTTTAATTTGTTTATGGGAATCTGATTTTTAATCACCACGCCCAACTTACGGCTGAAAATCGACGACCACGAGTTGCTTCAGTTACGCCGTGTGGGTAGAGAAAAAGGCTGGGAAACATTATGATGTCGCCTTTACCAAGAGGCACAATGTAGTCGTCCCAAAAATATAAATCTGCTCCTTCATAGTCATCATTCAAATTTAGAATGAATGAAAGCACTGGAATTCCAGCGTCTTGTGTATTCCAGAGACTGTGAATGTGGTCGTGATGTTGTCTCATAATCTGACCAGGACTATAACGATTGAAACGAATCGCAGAGAACTTGTTCATAATCTGCATCGTTCGTTCACATTCAAAGTGATACTTGGCATTATATGCAGCACCTGCCTGAATCATAAAAGGCGTCAAGAGCGATTGATGTTCCGCAGTAATATTCTGAACATCAAGTTCCATTGTTTCTTCTGAACCAAATGTTCCCTGCACGGCATTATACCAACTATGAGGTCTCCATTCTTTCTTTTCAATCTCATCTACGAGATAATCACATAGATTTGGCGGAATAATACCACGCTCTACGTGAATAAGGTCTTTCAGTTGTGTATTAGGATTGTTCATACGCACCTCTCAAGTGGAAGATAAGTTAAAGAATTTATATCACCAAGACTACCCTTTGCCCAAGTATTAAAGGACAAACTGATTCGTTCTGTTTCTGATTGATTAGCAGGAACACTATGAGTCAGATTACTAGGGAAGATAATCAGTTCTCCTGCTTTCATTGGCAACAGAAATGTAGCACTATTAAAGTTATTGAACTTCTCACATTGAAGACTCACATCTCTTTGTGATTTACTACGAAACTGAATGGGTGGTAGTTGTTCATTAATCACAGGATACCATACTCCACTCACCAAACTATTTGGGTGAACGTGTTCGTGATGAGATTCTCCTTTACCAGACTTGTTAATCCACGATTGAGTAATTACAAGTTCATCAGTAGAGTTCATAATCTCTTTGACGAACTTATAAATCTTGGATTGAATAAATGCTCTGATATTATTCAACTCTGGTTTATCAAGTACAAAAGTATCTTCTGACTGGCGATTGTAGTGAATCACATTACCCACTATCACTTTTATATAGTAACAGACTCTAAAGAATCTGTCAAGCGTCCTTTGAGAGATTCGAACTCCCGACACATAGGTTCGTAGCCTACTGCTCTGTTCCACTGAGCTAAAAGGACAAGTTCTGAGAGTAGGATTCGAACCCACGAATGGCGGGACCAAAACCCGCTGCCTTACCACTTGGCGACCTCAGAAGCCCTCAGTCGGATTTGAACCAACGACCTACTCATTACTAGTGAGTTGCTCTACCACTGAGCTATAAGGGCGGGGTGCCGTGAGGGAATCGAACCCTCATATAGAGAACCACAATCTCCTGTCTTACCATTAGACTAACGACACAAGGCAGTAGATAGATTTGAACTATCGACCATAGGCATATGAGACCCGTGCTCTGCCAGACTGAGCTATACTGCCAAACGGAAGTGGTTGGATTCGAACCAACGGATGCCTATAAAGACATCGGCGGATTAGCAATCCACTGCATTAGACCTCTCTGCCACACTTCCTTAATGTTGCCTTCAATTAACCTAAGTGCGATTTAGGTTGCCTCAAGACAACAATGGAAACAACTGGACTCGAACCAGTGGTCTTTCGATTATCAGTCGAATGCTTTACCAACTAAGCTATGTTTCCTTGGTATTCCTAACGGGATTCGAACCCGTGCTGCCACCTTGAAAGGGTGGTGACCTAACCGCTAGTCGATAGGAACTTAATGCTGACGGCATTCTGGATTATCAGCTCCAGCGCAAATCAGCAACGACCCATACGGGATTTGAACCCGTGTTCTCCACCGTGACAGGGTGGCGTGATAGACCGCTACACTAATGGGTCAAGGTGGGACATCTCGGATTCGAACCGAGGACTAATCGGTTAAAAGCCGAATACTCTACCGCTGAGTTAATGTCCCAATAATGTGATAGATATTCAGTTGTCGATGTGCTGGTGGTCTCTCAACCACCCTTTAAGAATACCACCTTTTGGGCTCTGGGGGGAGATTGGTGGACGCTTAGGAAACTGGTCCAAGCAACAAAAAAGGGGAGGAAACTTTTGGTTTCTCTCCCCTGTCTTTTGCTTTTATGGATTACATCTTACATATGTCTTTCCATTTCAGCAAACAGGGGAGTACCCTCAATATGCCATTCGCGGCAATCGAGATTACTAATCTGTTTGATGGTGATTTGGAAAGACATTGTTTTCGACCTAAGTGTGTTTATTTATAAGACTTTTATTTAAAAAAGTCAACAGGCTCACCTGGAATCGAACCAGGGACGACCGCTTAGAAGGCGGTAGTTATATCCGCTTAACTATGAGCCCTTAATTTGTTTACCTGTTTATTCTACTACTCCTTTTTACAGGTGTCAAGCCATGGAGCACATATCCTCATTTCTCCTCCAAGTTTCTTGCACTCTTCAGTATAACACTTAGAAGTATCTAAAGGCCTCTCTATCAACCTCGACAAAGGTACTCTAGGTGGATCAGAGTCTCTTGTCAAGCGTTCATACTCTACGATTGCTCTGTCCACATCTCTCCAGACTCTCCTATCCACCACACCAGGGTCCTGAAGCAGCACATCGTTGATTACGGTGCCTGGGAACAGAACCCTCTGAACCTCGTCTAGGAGGTCCCAGAGGCGCTCCTGGGGCGCTCCTGTGCATTGGGAGAGGGTTGCTACGATACCGCTGAGTATGACGCCTATAAGGATTATCTGCTTCTTATCTGGTTTCTTCTTTCCGAAGTTAAAATTAAACATAAAAAAAGAGGAGTAGCAACCGCTCTCCTCTATTTATTATTCAGTTTTATATTCTATTGTATCAAACTTCTACCGTGATCAGTTTGGAAGCATACTCATGAGCATACGAAGTGCGGGCACCATGAATGCCCCAACCAATCCAACTATACGCATAGTCCATGTAACGATTGATAGGTTTCCCAGGAGTTTTCATCCTGTTCTCAATACGTTGCCATTGAACTTCAGTCGTCAGATAACGAAGCTGCGTGTGAAGTTCTGATGGAGAACCACCATACTTCTTAGCAAAATCACCCAATCCATAATATCTGTTGGCAGATGTCCATTGAATCAGTCCGTAACCGCCTCCGCAGTTACTCCAACTGGTTCTGCTACCACCTTCGCAGATATTAGGCACGAATGTGGATTCCTGTCTAATATTGCCCATGATGGTAGCAAGGGCGTTTCTGTCTCTAATACCACGATCCTGGAAAAATGCCAGGGTGACATTCTCTTGTTCATTACACCCTTTACAAATTAACCTTTTCTCTTTTGGCTTTGGTGGTGCAACCTCTAGGATTGCTGTCTTCTCAGGTTCAAACTCTTTAATAATAGAATAAGGTTTTGCATCCACTGGTGGAGGCGGACCTTGCAGTTTATAACTAGAGAATGGCAGTGTTGCCGTATTGGTTGTAACCATCGCTACTAGAGGAACGGCTACAGTAAAGAAGTTAAGCATTAAAATTAATTGAACTCTACATCCGTATAGAAAGGGGGTACACCCTTTTCTCAAAGGGCACTTTCCACGGCTCTAATTTTCATTCAAAGTCTCATTACGAAGAAACCCACCTTAGGTGGGTTATAAGCATTATAAGTTTTTATTTAGATTTTGTCAATCTTCTGGTTCTAGGGAAACAATTTCCAATTCATCAGTTTCTGGTTCAATCCACTCATAGAACTCAGCAAGAATAGCACGAGCATCCTCTTTATCTACATCCATATTCGCAGCACGATCAAGGGACCAAGACCTTACATGAGCGACAATATCTTCAGTCGTTGCGTTCATAATAGTCCTTTCGGAAGTACCTGTTGAGGATGTTGCTATTGTAGTACCTTGGGATTCCACTGTCAAGGGATTCTGTAAGGACATTGTTGAAGAAGAGTTGTCTTGTTTCTTCGAAGTTAGTTTTGCCCTTTGTTTTATGTAATGATAAAATAGTGCGCGTAAAATTCTCCCTACCATATTTGTCTACATCTTCTTTGAGTTCTGGGCATGATCCGTAATATTTTTTCCAATCAGACTCTGATTTAACTTTTCTAGATTTTCCCTTCGGTGTGCGGAAACTCCAGAAATATTTTCTACCAATATAGTCCCTATTAGTTTTGTTGCAATGAATATGGTATACAAAACCAAAATAATCTTGAATATCACTTGAACCAAACACCTTTCCATTGTAGGTCCAAGGATTTTCATAGTCAATATCTGTACTCATCAATAATATCAAGAACTTCGTTCAGATATTTATTGGCAAGACCCTTCATATCCATTTCGGGTCTAATATGATCTTTGTGAAGATTATTTTTTAACTTTAAGACTCTAACTTTAATTTCTTCTTTAGTCAGTTGATTTTTGGGCATAAAAAAAGAGGAGTGTGATCTCCCCCTATCTATATGAGATTAGTTATTTGTGCCTAACCATTCTTTACAATAGTCATAGTCACCAAACATAAACTCATCACATTCTGCTGCTTGTTTATATGCGTTCAGGATTTCCTGTTCGCACCATTCATCATAGTTTGAATCCTGAGAAAGTATTTTTGGTAACATAACAAATCAAAAAAACAAATTAACCGATAATGGAGTCTCTCCACTCTTCACTCATATTCACCATAATTGCTTCTGCTGCTTCTGGGGTTTCAGCATATCCTTCATCAAGTAAATGTGAAAGGATGATGTCGTAGTAATCATAATTTTCATTTTTTTGTGCTGACTTCAGTGCTCCCATCATTTTTCTTACTTCTCCAGTTTTCTTGGCAGCACTTTGTTTTAATTTATCTCGGATACCTTTTGGCATAAATCCTGATCCAGAAGCACTAATCTCCGTTGATATACTATGAGCTCTTTTTCCAATTTGTCTGCCAATTCTAGTTCTTCTTTCTTTATCTAATGGCATTTTACCCTCATCAAGTTGCTGATTTTCAACAACTTCCATATATGCTTCTTGAAGACTACGAAAATCTTGTGCGTCCATTTTTACGAATACTTTTTAGGTATTTATATTGTTTTGATTTAAAAAGGTAAGTCTCTTCTTTTTACTTTATCTCTCATTGCTCTATATCTTTCATCGTGCCTAACTTCTGCTTCAATATCACCACTTTGAGATGCTTTCTTTGCCGACTTTTTAGCAGCAGTCATTTGTTTTTTAATTCTATTTTCCTTTTCTCTACTCATTCCTTGGTAGGACATTTCAAAAATAAACTCCCTAAAAGTTTTCATTTGTATTGATTATTTTTAGGTATTTATGATAGTCCAACCTTTTGTATTCTTACTTTTCTTTCCCAAAACCGCATCATAAGTTATTCCTATTTCCTTACAGAACTTCTTAACACCACCTTCTATAATATGTTTTTTACCCTCTGGAGAAATAAAGATATATTTTTTTGCTTTTGGATTATTTTTACCAGAAACTTTTAATGAGGTTTTCTTTTTACTTTCTTCACTATGTTTTCTACCACTAAATCCCTTCGTTTTTTGTCCTCCTGGTTTTCCTTCTCCACCAAGATTTTGATTTAATAAAACTCCTCCATCACATTCTCTTTTCCAGAGTGCTATGTGTTTTATTTCAAGTTCTATTGCTTCTTCTTTAGTTAATCCAGATTTTACAATCCACCTTCTTTCTCTTGATGGTAATAAATTTGCTCCATTACTCCTCAAATGTTTTGCGTGTATTCTTCTTGGTTTTCCATAACCAACATAAAAGGGAGAACTAAAGTCCTCCCTTAAGTAATAGTAAAGAATATAGTTATTCATTTTAAGACTGAAGTTGAGTTATATTTATTTATACAACATTCAACTTCAGTCTTAAATCATAGTTTAAATCCACTAAATGTGTCTTTTTTCATATCTTGCTTCAAACCACCTACAATATATGTTTCCTGCTCCGTTTCCTGGGGTGCCACCTGAAGACCTTTAGAGGAGATCCAGTGCTGAGTCCAAGGTAGTGGATTATTGTTTGCTGAAATATCGTATTGGGGCTTTAACCCAATTGCTTTAAGTCTTCTATTTGCAATCCATTCTACGTACTGTTGAAGAAGTTTGTCGTTTAGTCCAATCATGCTGCCATCTTTGAACAGATAATCTGCCCATTTCTTTTCTTCGTTTACAGCACGATCAAACATTTTATACGTCCACTCTTCTTCCTCTTTCATAATCTTTTGCATTTCAGGATCATCACCTTCCCTCCACTTATTCAGAATATTCTGAGTAAGTGCTAGGTGTTGATTTTCGTCTCTTGCAATAAGAGAGATAATCTTAGCGGATCCTTCCATGAGTTTAAGTTCGCCAAAGGCGAAACTGCAAGCAAAACTAACGTAGAAGCGAATACCTTCAAGAATATTAACGTTTGCGACTGCTCGATAGAGTTTTCGTTTAACGTCATTGAGTGTTTCCTTTGCGTTTGTGACACCTTCAAGTCTATACATCCAATCATTAGATGTACCATAATTTTGTGCTGATTGAATAAAGTCATCATATGACTCTGTGACGGTTTTAGCACGTTCCAGAATACGCTCATCTCCAATGATAGTATCAAAGACCTCAGAAGGGTCAGAATAGATATTTTTGATGATGTAAGTATATGAGCGACTATGAATCATCTCCATAAATCCCCATACTTCCATACATGCCTCAAGTTCAGGAAGTGAGCAATAAGGAATGAATGCCATACCAGGACCACGACCTTGAACAGAGTCAAGCATAATCTGATACTTCAAATTAGAAGTATAGATATGCTTCTGTTCGGGACGCAGCGTTTGATAATCTCCACGATCCTTCTGAAGAGAGACCTCTTCGGGTCTCCAGAAGTATCCAAGTTGTTGAGTGGTAAGTTTATCAAAGATTGGGTATTTGTATGAATCATATCTTTGAACCCCAAGGGGTTTTCCAAAAAACATTGGTTGTTTTTTAGTATCTACTTTTTCAGTATTAAAAACAGTCATTCCTTTAATATTTGTAGTCTCTTCTGTTGAAGAAATTTTAAACTGCACAGGATTCACACTCTCCCTCCTCTACTGAACTTAACTCACTTAGCAAATCTTGAAGATTGGGTTTTTCTTCTACTACCTCATCAGTCTTAATATCATAAGTATTTTGATAGTAAGAAGTTTTCCACCCGTACTTGTATGTAGTCAAAAAGTCATTTGCCATAACTGAAACTGGAACTTCATTATCGTCATAATTTTCTGGATTATAACTCCAGTTACCAGAAATTGCTTGGTCAAAGAACTTTTGCATTACAGCAACAACATTAATATAACCACGATTAGACTTCATATCCCAAAGAAGCGTGTAATTATTCTTAAGAGATTGATATTGTGGAACAATTTGCTTAAGTGGTCCCTTTTTACTTTTCTTAATGGACAAGAATCCGCGAGGAGGTTCGATTCCATTTGTTGCATTTGACACAACGGAACTGCTCTCCGATGGCATCTGTGCGGACAGTGTTGAGTGCCTGAGGCCATGTTCCAAGATAGATGCTCTAAGAGTTTCCCAATCATGCTGAAGGTCAATAGATGAAATTTCGTCTACATCTTTTTTATAAGTATCGATTGGAAGAATTCCATCAGCATACTTAGTACGTCCAAAATATTCACAATATCCCTTTTCTTTAGCAAGTTGATTAGATGCCTTTAGAAGATAATATTGGAATGATTCAGAAAGTCCATGAACAGCGTCCCATGCTTCCTGAGAATCATAATTGAATCCAAGTTTAGCTAAATAATGAGCAAGACCAATAAACCCTACACCAAGAGAACGACGTGCCTTAGTGGCGATTTCTGCCGCCTCTACGGGGTATTTCTGATAGTCAATCAACTCATCAAGTCCACGGACAGAAAGATCACAAAGTTCCTCAAGTTCTTCATCAGACTTTACCTTTCCAACATTAATAGCAGAAAGAATGCAAAGTGCAATCTCTCCCATATTATCATCAATGTGCTGAATAGGATCTGTAGGTAGAGTAATCTCTTGACAGAGATTACTCATGTTTACCTTATCCTTAAATGATGAGTGAGAATTGCAATGGTCAATGTTCATAATGTAGACACGACCCGTTTCTGCACGTTCCTTAAGAAGACTAAGGATGAGTTCTTGTGCTTTAATAGTTTTTTTCTTAATGGACGGATCGTTTTCATATTGTAGGTAGAGATTCTCAAACTCAGGGAGTCCAAAGCTATCATAAAGTCCAGGGACATCATGTGGAGAGAAAAGCGTGATCTCACCGTCTTGAATAAATCTTTCATAGAACAACTTGCTAATTTGGATGGAATAATCAAGTTTACGAACACGATTATCTTCCGTTCCCTTATTATTCTTGAGGACTAGAATATCTTCTATTTCTTGGTGCCAGATTGGGAAGTGGACTGTCGCGGATCCACCTCGTATGCCATTTTGCGTGCAACATCTGACAGTTGCTTCAAACTTCTTGAGAAATGGTACAACACCCGTGTGTTGAACTTCTCCCCCTCGGATTTTGCTGTTGATGCCACGGATCCTACCAGCGTTGATGCCGATTCCCGCCCTCTGTGCAACGTATCGACCAATAGCCATATCACTGCTAAAGATAGAATCGAGGGTGTCATCAACATCAACAAGAACACAACTAGCAAATTGTCTAAGTGGCGTTCTAACTCCTGCCATGATGGGGGTTGGAATGTTGATTTTGTGTTTTGAGATTGCGTCATAATACTTCTTTACATAGGAAAGACGTGTTTCTTTAGGATACTCTGCAAAGATAGTCAGAGCAATCATCATGTACATAAATTGTGGAGTTTCATATACTCCACCACCGCTTCTATCCTGCACGAGGTACTTGTCAACGACTTGACGTAGACCTGCATAAGTGAAAAGATAGTCACGGTCATGATCAATAAAACTATTAACTTTTGCAATCTCTTCCTGAGAATACTTGTTAAAGACATCATTATCATAAACTTCATGATTAACACACTGATAAATGTGTTGTTCTAAGGTGGGAAGTTCTTTCATCTTCCCATATAGTTGCTTACGAACAGCAAAGAGAAGTAACCTTGCGGCAACATATTGGTAGTTTGGGTGGTCCAGATCAATCAAATCTGAAGCAGAACGAATCAGAATCTCTTGAATTTCTGCAGTGGTAATTCCGTCATAAAATTGAATACCAGAGGTCATTTCAACTTGACTTGCAGAAACTCCTGCAAGACCATTACATGCCTCTTCAACCATCAAATGCATTTTGTCTAGGTCAAGAGATTCAATTCGACCATCGCGCTTTTTAACCTTTGTACCATTGCTCATATTTTCTTCCAGGTAGTAAATTTAAGTTTTGCTTCTAAACCAGAGTAAGTATTAGATTCTATCACAGATTGAACATCAAGTCCAGATAATGTCATTTCATTAATGTCCTTTTCTTTTATTGTTGAAGGCCAGATAACAACTTTTTGTCCGTCTCCGATAACACGGGAAATTCTTGATAGGATTTCTGGATTACGTGGTTCGTTATCGTATATCCAAACACAATCGCAAATACCCCACTTAGTAACATCACCATCAGCTCCACAAAGAGCAATCGCGTTGCGAATGAAGGAAGAATCAAATGGACCTTCTGTAATGTAGACAGTTTCACTTTTTTGGACTTCATCGAGACCATAAATTTTTGGTGCATCATCGTTGAGCATTACTGTAATGTATTTTACCTTACTGGGACCAAGTGCTCTACCCTGAAATCCGACTAAAGTATTTTGATAAAACAAGGGTATTATAATCCTTGGTTCATCTTTATCTGTATTGTCGAATGTTAGTTGAAGAGAATTAGTCCACTCCTTGAATTTTTCGGCGTAATAATAGTTATCTGGGTTTAATTTTCTACTTTCCAAATAACTTTTTGCATTGGGATTTGTTGACGCTTTAGGCAAATCCAATTTTTGTTTGAATTTTGGCGTCTCAAATTGAAATACTGGTTCTTCTACTGAAAAATTTTTTCCAGTATGACCTTCTTTAAATTTTTCAAAAGTATACTGCTTATGAATTGTAGTATCAATTTGTTTTAAAAAATTATTAAAGGATACATTAACACCACAATTATGGCACTTAAAATTTGTATTATTTTTTACTTGATAAAGATATCCCCTTGCCTTATTCTTATTCTTTTGGGAATCTCCACAAATCGGACAACGAAAATTATACAGATTATTTTTTACCTTTTTAAACTTTTGAAATCTGGAAGAAATCAAATTGATGTATTTAACATCAACAAAATCCATGACAATACATTGAGGAGTCTACTTATTCTACCAGACTACTGGGTTTTGTCAATACACAAAACCGTCATAATTGCAGTCCACTTTATAACTGAATTTGTAATTTTTTGCAGTGAATAAATCGTTGTCTTATTTTTAGTTTTCACTGGCATCTTGTGCCAACACTCAATTATTTATTTCTTACTTGTTCTGATAATGAATTTACAGAAGAAGTTATAAAATCTGTTACAACTGGGACAAATAATAAAGCAATTGCAACTACGCCCGCTACCATCCATTTAAATTTTGATATTTCATCAACTTTAACTTCCAACTTACCAATTTTCTCATTAATATCTTCATCACTTCTGGCACAGTTAAAAATTCTTTCGTCGTGAACCGCAAGCATCTTACAAATGTTCTGATTAGTCTCACTTAAGGTTTGAATGGCAGCATCTACACGCTCTACCATTTCTTCATGAATTTTCACTCTTTCTTCAAGAACAGCAACCTTAATTTTTGAGTCTTGACCGAACATTTGTTTACTGCGATGGTTTATTTTTCATCCAGCGTTTGCGGGATCCCGTTCCTAAAGACGCATATTTCTTTCTTCTTGATAATCCCATAACAGGGTCAAATCCAGCGACTGGACCTTTTGAATCTGCAGAACCAGAAAAACCACCTTGAGCTCCTGGAGCATTGGCAACCATTTGCTCTCTTATTATTGAAATGATTCTATCAATCTTCTTCTTTTCCATTATAGATTTTATAGAGTTCTCCTAGACAGTAAAGATCGACTTGAATGTTATGAATACCGGATTTTGGATATTCCGGTAACCTATTCAAAAATATTATAAAAGATTTTAAACAAGGCCAAAGTTCTTTTTCTATTTTAAAAAACAGCATTGGTGTTGCTGCCTCAGAAAAAATATTATATAGAATAATAAAATGGTTTAAAATCAGGTGAGTTTTAAGTTCACCTGATTTTTTATACCTTTTCAAAAGTCTTTTGATATATTTAAAATGATTTAAATCTTTTTCAAAATCTTCTTTAGTTACAGCTTGAGGGTTTTCATAATTTTTTATAGCAAATAAAATAAAATTATCCTCATTCAAATCATTAAAAATCATATTTTATCAAACAGGCGTTGGATAAAGAATTCCGTCAGCGCCAGTTGTGATTCCAGACATTGCAACTAATACTTCACTCTTAACTCTGAAGTTTCCATCACAATCAATATAAGTTGTTACACCAACCCAACCCTGATGTGTAAATCCACCATACGTTGAAGGAGCACCATCCGTAGAAATACCATAAACTTGCTTATCAATTACGCCGTAAGATGCTTCACTATAAGTACTATCAAGAACGGTATATTTTGGAAGCTCGCTAATGTAGAAACTTGTTGCTGCAATAGCGGATCCACTTAGACCAGCAGTTGAAGCAATTGAAAGGGAAGTTGTGCTAGCAATACCAACGATTACAGCATCTCCAAAGTAAGTACCACCACTACCACGAATACCAAATCTGATAACATCGCCAGTTGCGGCTGCGCCAACCTGACCGAATGTAGTTGCGGTTCCGATTACTTCAAGCGTAGTATAATTTAATGATACTGTGCCTCCAGAACCTTTGTTGTCATTATTTCCCCAGAGTGCCATGTTCTTTTCCGTAAAGTTATTTGCTAAAAATTATTTATAAAAAAAAGAGACCTTACTTTTGGTCTCCTTTACGTAAAACAACTCTCAAAAAACTAGTTGTTAAATCAAGTAACCCATTCTCTTCAAATCTTTTTGTTTTTGCTAACCACTCGGAAGCGGTTAGTAATAGACCAAGAACAATGGTTACTCCCCAGTTAGTTACAAAGCAAGTAATCATGCTTGTGGTGTAAAGAGTTTATCCTTAACCAAAGCAACAACTACATCATCAATGGTATTATCAGTTGTCTTTACATATTTCTCAAGAAGCTCAACAACAAGTTTTTTCACTGCTGGATGAGTTGCAATTGAAATTACAAGTGGTTTTACCACTGCGACTACTGCTCCCATGATGTCCTCCTATACAGGGTATCCATAGATATTTAGGATTTTACTTTGCAATTTTTTTGGCAAGTTTTGTAGCAGTAGCATACATTACTTCCTTACCACGACCAGGATATCTCTTTTCAAAATCAGATGCTTTATCTTTCATAGACTTTACAATTCTTTCTTTTTCTTTAGTCTCTTTAGAAGATAAAGTTTTTTCGTCAATTTGGTTTCCTTCTAGTTCGTAAGAATTTTGAAGACCCATCATCCTTCTTAATTCAGGTGGTTGATTTCTATAATTACTTCTTTCATCATATTTGTTTGCAATATTTGCTACACCACTTAAAGGAGTTCCCTTAAATGCTTTAGCCATAGCTGCAGATGCAGTTTGGGGTTTGGGTGCAACTGGTTTTGCTGGAGTTGTAGATGCAACAGTTGGTTTTGATTTTGGAATGCTAATATGCCTATTTGCTAATGGACCAGAACCCATTTTTTCCAAAGTACTTGGCGCACTTGCGCTGCGATTATATCTATCTACAGAAGATTGGGAATAAGTCTTACTTAGTGGAAGTTCCTGTCTTGGACCAACATTCATTCCTAAAAATTTGTTCTGAAAACCAAGGGACATTCCTTTGGGTGCCATCACTCTACCAGTTCCTGGTAATGAGAGTTCTTCAAGATTTTCACCATCTACCTCATAAGATTGCTTGAGAAGTCCACCAATAGTTCCTTTTGCCTTATCATACATTTGTCCTCCTTTTTGTCTACCAAGAAGTCCACCAACAGTTCCTCCACCAGGAATACCAGTTTTTTGTCCTTGGTTTCTACCAATAGTACCACCAACAGTCTGTGCTGTGCCTCTCGCTAATTTGTCAAGTGAAGTAAGAGGATTTTCGCTCAGTTCTTTACCTCTTGGTTCATAAGAATTTGCAAGTGGGAGACTAATTCCAGAACCACCAAGTCTCTTTACAGCAGAACTTGCAGCACTTGATTCTGCACCTTTAGTTGCCTGTTGCAATTTAGTTGCTTTTTCAATTCTTTGCTGCTGTCTATGCCCTGCAGGACTAATATCAAAACTTTGTTCGCCAAAATGAATATTCTCACTGCGGACTGATGCAAGAAGGTCATCTAATTTAGACTTTCTTTTTCTCTTTGGAGTTGCTGCAGGAGTTTTTGCTTTAGGTGCTGCTGCTTTTTTAGTTTTTGCTTTTGGTTTTGCTGGAGTTGTTGCACTTCCTTCCCAAGGATCGGCGGGTTTTTCTGCTTTCTTTTTAGTTGCACTTGGTGCTTGATAAGAACCGCTACTTACTCTTTCTTTTTGACCTGCTCCAGCACCACGATATGTAGATGCGCTTCTTGTTTTAGTGTGTGCTGCACTTGGTTTTGCATCTCCACCCTCTGCTTTTCTGGCAACACTCAATGCACCTTTAGCAACCTTTCTTGCACCTCTAGCAACTGCTGCACCTGCTGCTTTTTTAGCACTACGAACTTTGCTAGAAAGTTTTTGTCTTGCAAGTCTACCGACCGCTGCAACTAAATTACCTCTTTTCTTTTGGCTGCTGGGAGTATCATGGCCGAAAGTTACTTTTGCTTCAGTAAGTGCAAATTCGATTGCCTCTTCAATCTCATCTTCATCATAACCTTCATCTAAAAGTTCGTCATATACACTTTCAACAACATAATCAACTTCATCAACTTCTACCATCTCAAGTAGAGTGCCACCAAGATTTTCAACCGCTTCTTTAATATCAGGATTAATCTTAATAGTATTGTTTACTTTTTTTTCTGATATTTTATCTTCTTTTTTATCTTTAGCAACTTCACCAATTACTTCAGAAAGGTCTTGTCTCCAATTTGAATACTCTTCCTTGGTTACTTTTTTCTTTTTACCACCTAGTTGGTCTTTTCCTAGAGCACCTGCAATAACATCACCTCTAGTTACTTTGTCGTATGGGGGATAATTATTTGCCAAGTTTCCATCATTCGCTTCTTCTACTTTATTTTTTGCTTTATCTTTTAAAGCTTTTTTCATAGATTCTTTTTCATTCCCATCTTTATCAAAATCCAAATAATCTGGTTTTGCTGCTTCTTTAATCCCCTTTTTTTCTCGCATTGCTTTTGCTTTTGCAAGTAACCTCTCTCTTGCAGCATCTCTCTCTTTCTTTGGAATGGTAGTTACTGCACCAAGTCTTTCTGCAGGTTTTCCTGGAACTGCAGACTCTCCCATTGCTTTTTGCTTACGGAGTTTCTTAGGATTCTTTGTCTTGTCTGCAGAGTAGTTATTATCATTATCATCATCGGGGTCTACAGCACTACGATGTCTTGTGCGTCTTTCTTCATCATCCATATTTGCACGACTTCTCTTTGCTTCATCTGGAGAATATGTTCTTCCACTGTTATACCATTCTTTACCTTCGTGCCCTCTTGCTCTTGCCTCAGCACTTTTTTCTTTTCCAGCAAGACTTCTTCTACGCTTTTTGAATGTTGCTTTATCAAGAGGAGTTTCAACATTTCCAGGACGTACACCTTCTTCAACAGTAGCGACCTGCTCCAAATAAACCTTGGAAATATCATTCAGAGGATTAGTAGACATCTTTATCAAGCACGTACTTTTTGTTTCTTATACTTATTTATGAAATTCAAGAATGCTTTACCGCCTGGTTGGATATTTTCTTTCCCAAATTTAGAACCAGGTGTTTGTTCGAATGCATATTTAAGATATCCAGCAGTTCCAACAAGCGTATTTGGTTTTCCTGGAGTTCTATACATACGATCCATCTTAACTTCAGTATATTCCATTAAATCTTTGATCCAAGACTTAAACATATAACCTTCTTCGGTTACACAAATTAAATGATTAGTTCCTCTACGCATCACTTCACCAATCAAACCAGTATTTAAATTCTGAACTTTATCGCCAAGATTGAATATTTTTCCTCTTATATAATTTTCTCGAAGATTTTTCATATCATACTTTGGAGCAATCTGCCATAAAGCAAAACTTTCTTTCTTGACTTTTGATTTCTTTGCTCCCATTCCTTGGCGAACGGCATTAAAAAGTGATTGAGTTTCTGCATCATCAAGTGTCTTTGGAGTTCCTCTACGAAATGATTTAAAATCATCATCTACTACAGCCTTTCTCATCTTAGATGCAGACATTCCTTCAACACCCTCAGCATCTGCATCTCTTACACCAGCGGAAACTACACGAATTAAGTCAAAGTTATAAAGGTCCCCATTATACTTTTGAGCAAGGTTTTCAAACTCAGCTTGACGGTCAGAACCAACAACAATATTGACATTAGTATATCCATCTTCATTTGCAGTCACTAGAACATTAAAAATGGTTTTCATTTCTTCATCATTAATAATGTTCTCTTCAAATTCGGGGAACATTTTTTTCATATAAGAAACCTTAGTATTAGGATCTAAAGGATTCTTTTTAGGGTCTTGAGACCTTGAAGGGTAAATCTTAATATCTCCACCAGTAGCAATTCTCTTTGCCGACTTGAGAAGTTTTTCGTGTCCTACTGTTGGTGGATTGAAGCGACCAAACACAACGGTAAGTGGTGGCAGTTCTTCTGCAGGTTGCTCTTCTGGTGCTTGTCCTGGTGCTGCTTGAGGTTGTGGCGCAGGTGCTTGTCCTGCTTGAGTTGGTTGTGCAGTTGGAGCAGCACCAGCGGGTTGTCTTCCTGCTGCTGGTTGTTCTGCACCTTTTGGTTTTCTTCCATCAGTAAATTTTAACTTTCCCTTTTCAGTTCTTGCAACAAGTTTACCGGAGCGGTCAATCCATCCACCATGGCCGTCCCCAGAGTATCCAAGTTTCTTCGCTTGCATTGCTGCTTGCGATTCTTTTGCTTCAGTTAGAAAATTGAGAAAACTTTTCATATTTCGTGTTGATATACTTATATTTAGATTAAGAACATTCCTGCCTGTGCTTCCAGATAGTTTCTTGGATAAAATCTATAGACTTTACTTCCGCCAGAAGTTCCGCTGGCAACTTCTAATTTATACCTTATCTGCATAACAAAATAATCTTTACCGCTTCTTTTCTTGCCATTCTCGTCGGCAAGATATATTTCTATTTTAGGGTCTCCAGTTTTTTTAATTTCAACGGAATATCTATTTGAAACTAAAACATTTCTGAACTGCCTATCAGCAACTCTGGTTTTTACTTTTCCACTACCAGCAAACTTAACAAGTTCAGTTCTAACTCCCCTAGACAAACCATAGATGATATAATCGGCAAATTTTATTTTTACAGAATTTTGTCCTTCTGCATTCAAACCTTCCTGCAGAACTTTTGCTGCGTATTCATAAACTACTCTGGCACTTTTCTTTAGATTATCTCCACCACCAGTAGATTGTGCCTGCTCTCTACTTGAATATTTTTTAGTATAAACTTCAACATCAAAAAAGTCACTTAAACTCTTCTCATATGCACCTGAAACTGGAGATACATTTATTCCCATCTGACCGAATATATCTAAAAACTTGTCAAATCCCAATCCAGAAACTTGGTGGAACTGTTCTCCTCCAGTAACTTTTAGAGAGTAATCAACATTTCTAAATTTTTTGTCTGGATTGGTTGGAGAGTTTACTTCAACCTTAACATCCGCCTTTGTTCCCTTCTGGTCTTCTGTTCCAGCAGCAGTTACTTTAATAATATCTTGCCTTTCATTTATAGATAGTCCTCTCGCTTGTGCGTTAAGTCTTGAATGAGAGTTTGCAAAGTTTACTGCACCAGTTCTCAAGTCAGAAACTTTAGCCCAATTAGACCTATCCTGTAAGAAAGACAATGCTTTTTTGGGAATTGATACATTTACACTTACAGTATCAATTACCGCACTACCAACATCGTTTACATTTTTAGTATATCCTTTTTTCATCATCTCAGTTAAAACACCATCCACATCATTGGATGATATCTTGGGGAGTACTTTTGCACTTTTTGTTTTTGCTCTTTTAACAAATCTTGCAGCAACAGCTGCAGCAAAAAATGCTTCAAACAAATCCCCTCTATTGGCGTCTATTTTTTCTGCTGCCATTATAATACTTTTTACAAGTATTTAGAATGGAGATAAGGAGACTCGAACTCCTGACATCAGCCTTGCAAAGACCGCGCTCTACCAACTGAGCTATATCCCCGAATATAAAGATTATAAAACCCACTCAACTAAAAGTCAAGTGGGTTAGAGCAACCTTCCGTGGTTATTTATCAGTCGTGCTCACCCATTGCTTTTTGCTTACGCAGTTTCTTAGGATTCTTAGTTACAGTACCAGAACCAGGTTTGTGTCCACCAGAAGTATACTCAACAGCACTATCTCTTGCATAATCTCTACTATCTTGGTCAAGTTTACCCCTACCAGATTTACCTAACATCCCAGAGTATCTTGGTTTAGTAGATTTCTTACCACGATTTCCTACATCAGGACCATTATCAATCCTACGAGTGTGCTTTTCAATTTCTTTTACTTTCTTAGTCTTTTCACCTTTCTGTGAATACTCACTTGCTGGTTTCTCACGTCTTGCGATAGCAAGTTTACCCATTGCTTGTCTTGCTTTAGGTGTCTGTCCGTATGAACCTTCTGCTTCAAGGATTGCATCGATGTCTTCAGCATCCAATTCATTTGCCATAATCCACTCTGCTTCTTCCAGAGTTTCTGCGTATCCTTCTACTTGGAGGAACTCAAGGACAATATCAAAGATATCAAAATCTTCTTCGAGTTGATTTCCTTGTGGTTCGTATGACATAGTTAATCCGCCCTTTAGAGTTGCTTTAAGGGGAGTTCCAGAACCACCATGAGAAAATTCTCTACTTCTAGGTTGTGGTTTTATTGCAGCAGAACCTGCTGATGATTTTGCTGCTGGTTTAGCTCCATGGGTCAATTCAGAACCTCTCATGCCAGCAGCATTTTGCGCTGACCTCTGCGATGCCATTGCCGATTTAATTCTACCGAGAGTTGGTTCTTCGTCAATCTTCCCAACCTCTTCATGCGTCATACCAACAACTGAAGGTCTTGTTTTTTTAGTAACCTTATCGTAGAACTTAATATCTCTTTCCATTTTATCAGCATTTGCTTTTCCTGCTGATGGAGAAAGACGCTTATCTCCACGCTTTCTTTCGCGAGACGCTTCTCTTCTTTCTCCAGTATCTTGTCCCTTTACTGCTTCATCAACAGATACATGAACCTGCTGATAAGCTTCAAATAAACCTCTAAGTTCTCTGGTATCCATCTTTACAAATAGTTTTTTATTTATTTATAAAAAAAGACCCCGAAGGGTCAAACACCAAGAACAGCGCCAATATTATCATCAAGGTCTCGAATGACTCCACGAATATCAGAAACCCGAGGAGGAACACTCATTTCATCATAAGTGTATCCTTTTTGTGCGTCAAACAGAACTTGACGAACTGCTGCTGCTGTACGAGCATCCATTTTAACTGTTACTTGTTTTTCTTTAGTCACAGGTCTCCCTCCACACGATTTTCAGAACGTTCAATAGTAAAAGCACCTTCAGGATAACGAGCATTCAGTTTCTCAAAGTTCATCTGAATAATTTCTTCAAGTGAAACATCAAGTCCAAGACACGCTTGAGCAACATACCACATAATGTCTCCAAGTTCACGCTTCAAATGGAAAAGATTTTCTTGATTTACTGGTTTACCTTGAAAGATAATCTTCTTTACAATCTCAGTGAACTCACCAGCTTCAGCAGACATTCCTACAGCAGCAGTAAGAATTCGTTCAGTAGGAAACTCTTCTTGGCGAAGTTCCATTAGACGATCAATAAATGGTGTATGCTCTTTACTTTGTTTTGAGGTTGTTGTATTAACAAACTCAATATACTTATTAAGATCAATAGTCATATCAGAATTTAAATCCTTCGAATGATTTTTTAGGTTTCTTTTCTTCATAATCATACTCTTCATCCTTTCCATTGTCAAGGATATCTTGTTGAGCAGATTGTTCGCAATCATAAAGACGCATCTTAGCACGGTCAATACCAACAACAAAACGTTTATGAATGGTAGGATCATTATAACGATTCTTAAGTTGCTTGACTAGAATCTGACCAAGACCTTCCAAATCTTCTGTAGAAATCAATGCAAACATCAAGTCAGCAGTTGCAGGAAGACCGAAAGACTCTGAAGTATCAGTTAGTTCAACATCAGAAGAACCATAACCACTACGAGTAGTTTGAGTAGCACTGACGATTGGAACATTAAACTCCACAGCAAGACCACGAAGTTCTTCTGCAATTGCTTTTACAAAGGTATAAGAGTTAATGTTACTATTCCCTTTATATCGGGAGGAAGCACAGATATTTAAGTAATCTACAAAAATAATATCGGGTTTAAATGATTTTTTAAGAGAAAGTTCATTTAATAAAGACTTAAAATGCCCAGAATGAGCAGATGCAGTCGGATACTCCTTAATAATTAAGGTCCCTTGTGTTTTCTTTGAAAGGTTGGTTACCTTGTTTTCAAACATCTGCTTTGACAAATTAGTGATGTCCTGAATAGGAACATTCAGGAGGTTTGCATCAATTCTTTCAGCAATGCGTTCTTCTGCCATTTCCAACGTAATGTACAGAACGTTCCGCCCTTGGAGCAAGACGGAGCTAGCCACATGGCACATGAATAGAGATTTGCCGACGCCCGTACCAGCAAGAGCGATGTTAAGAGTTTTGTTAGGGAGACCACCTTTCGTGATTTTGTTAAAGTATTCAAGATCAAATTCAATTTTATCCTCCTTTTTGTGATAAGACTCATATCTTTGTTCATAATCTTGCAGGTAATCATGACCTACGTGGTTATCAAAACTTACAGCAAGGGCATCAGAAAGAATAGAAGGGATACTATCGCGATTTTTGTTTTCATCATTACCATCAGCAATATGAATCGATTCCATCAGAGCAATATAAATTGCCCTATCCCTACACCATTTTTCAGTGGTATTGACTAACCATTGAAATTCAGTAGGTACACTTTCCAAACAAGAAATTAAATGAACAATCTCCTTAAAAGATTGCTCATTAATGTCTGTTCTTTTCTCCACCTCAATACAAAGAACTTCTTTGGTTGCTGGTTGATTGTATTCTTGAACGAAAGATAGTATTTCATCAAATACTATTCTTTGATTTTGATCTTCAAAATATTCAGATTTAATAAAGGGTATTACTTTTCTAATATATTCTTCATTATGTAACAGGTTTCTAAGAATTAGAAACTCAACCTTCTCCATAACTAAATTCCTTACGTGCGATTTCGTCCAATTGTTGCATTACTTCTTCTGTGAAATATACCTCAGGTTCTTTTAGAATCTGCTTAGCATAAATCTTTTTACCATCAATTTCATAACGACCTGCTACATTCTTCCAAAGTCCACCAATCTCACCGAGTTCAAGAAGACCATAGTAACGATCAAGACCACGTTCATCGTAATAAAGACGAATTTCAACATCTTTATTCTCTTTACTCAAACGCGATTTAGCAGTCTTAGCCTTGATAATATTTCCAACCACTTCCGTTCCATCCTTTTCTTTCTTTTTGCTGAGATAAATGATCGTACTTGCTGCGTATTTGAGTCCAGAACCTCCTCCCATTTCTTTAGTTGGTACGTAAGCTCCGATGACATCGTATGTGTGATTTGTGACAAGAAGTGGAACATTTGCTTGACCTAGTTTGAGTGTGAGCATTCGGAATGCACCTTTGACCAGTTGGGATTTGGTCATATCACGAACTTGTTTGTCGTTGAGTGCGTCAGTGATTTCTTTCTCAGTGGAAAGCATACCAAGAGAGTCTAGCACAAACATGCAGGGTTTGCGCTCTCCTTCAGGTTTTTTTAAGTATAAGTCTACTGCCTTTAGTGCTTTACTACGAAACTCTTCGATAGTAACAACATTAACAACAACCAAACGAGAAGTATCAATTCCACGGGATTCTACAAGCGATTTAGTAATAGCAGCCTCAGTATCAAAGTAGAGACAATAACCATCGGGGTTAGAATCAAGAAAATTCTTAACCACAGCGAGAGAAAAGAAAGTTTTTCCAGTAGAAGACTCTCCAGCAATAGCAGTAATCTTGTTCCCAGATACGCCGCCAAATATGCTACCTGAAACCAGTGCATTAAAAATGTACGAACCTGTGTCAACATACTTTTCAGTTTCATCAATATCTGAGGCAAGTTGGGTGTACTCACCACCAATTTCTTTTACAATATCTTTAAGGAAGTCCATCAAGAGAAAAATGATTCAAGGTTTACTTTTTTTTCCACACTCCACCCAATAGCATCAAGGATAATTTTGAGTGGTTCTAGAAATGCTTTCTCAAATTGTAGGTCATAGTCTATGTATCTGTCAAGGTTAAGTTCCTTAGGAAACTCTTGGATGAAAGAGATAATATTCTCATGAATACTATTTGGTTTTTTCAAATAGATAAACTTTATCTTTTCGCCATTCTGAATGAGGGAGTATTTGTTTGTTAGTTTATTCTGTTTAATATAATGATTGAAGAGAAGTGCTCCACGAATATGAATAGGAGTCCCCTTGATATAGATATTCGAAGATGATTGGTACTTAACTACATCAGAAGCTGACCTTGGGAAAGAGATAGTTTCTGGAGCAAGTGTCTTAAATTCAAGGCGACATTTCTCAATAAAATCGATTACCTCATCTTCAGTCCCACTCATCATTAATTTAAGAGCATCTTTAATCATCTTGCGACAAGGAGCAGGAGTTGAAGATTTAACTGCTTCAATGCCCATCATCTTCAGTTTAGGTTCTTTATATCGAACCCCTTCACTATCCCAAACATTAAGAATATATCGTTTCTTGGCAGTCCAGATTCCACGGTCGGCAATATTCTCCCGTTTCATCTGCATCTTTTGGTCATATGCATTCACATATGTCGCCAGTTCTTGATAAGAACTTTCAATATACTTTTCAAGTTCCATCGAAGCGACCTTATCAAGGAACGAAACAACGCTTTCAGTAGTTTTCTCTCTTCCTTTGTATACACTTTCAACCAAAGGGCCCATATTAAGATAAATGGAATCAGTGTCAGAAGCAATGACATAATCAACATCCTGGGTCTTAAGAATCTTATTGAGGTATGTATTCATTTTACCTTCAATCCATCGGATAGAAACTTGACCACTCAAAGTGATTGCTTCAGCATTCTCAAGTTTGTAATAACGAAAATACTGATTACCAATAGCACCATAAGCAGAGTTTAGAGAAATTTTCTTAGCCATCTGAATGTTATTACATCGAGCAATCTCTTTCACAAGTTCCTTGTTCTTGGTCTTCTCATATTCTTTTTTTGCTTCAATCATCTTCTTTTTGAAGATGACACGATCCTGATACATTTTTTCCATCAGTTCTGGAAGAAATCCACGAACATCTTTGCGGAACATTGCGCCATTAGCACATACAGCATAATCACTATACATTTCAAAACTAATGTCTTGATTTAGAATCTTATCTACAGTAACAGTTGGGTGCCTCTCTTCCATAAGAGTTTCTGGTGAAATATTATATTGCATAATCAAATGTGGATATAGACTATTCAAGTCAAAGTTTACAACCCAGTCATACTTTCCTGGTTTTGGCTCTTTTACATACGCACCAGCATACTTTTCATTCTTCTGAGACTTATTTCTTGGAGGAATAACAATGTTACGTTTCTTGAGATAATTGTAGATGATATTATCCCACATCCGAACTTGGTAAAACACATCAGCATAATTTACTTTAGCATCATATGCCATCGTAAGTGCAAGTTCAATCAACTTCATCTTGTCTTCCAGACGGTCAACAAGTTCTACGTCAACGATGTTATACTCAATAAACTTCTGCCACCCCTTCGTATAAAAGTCCTTAAATGTATCAAACTCAGAGTGGTCCAGTTTTTTCTGACCGAGTTCTACTTCAGCAATGTAATCGAGACGATAAGATTCCTGGGCTTTATAAGTAAACTTTTTATAAAGATCGAGATAATCAAGTTGAGTTAATCCACCAACGTCAAATGTAGTGTGCTTACGTCCATTAATAAACACTTCACCTTCAGTCACTAGTCCCCAGTTTGAAAATCTCTTCATGAGTTTCTCGCCAAGAACACGATTTAGTCTCTTACAAATATATGGAATATCATACATTTGAATATTCCATCCAGTCACAACATCTGGAACGTCAATCATCCAATAGTTGATGAAATGATTAAGAAGTTCATGCTCACTGGGACAGTAGTGATACGTCACATTACTCTGTTTGTTATTGAATGGTTTAACTCCCCAAGTAACAATTTCTTTAGTCGTATAGTCCTGAATTGTAATTGCAAGGATTTCTTCCGAACAAGATTCCACATCAGGGAATCCTTGTTCAGATGCAACCTCAATATCCAAAGTTACAAGTTTGATTTTACTAATATCAAACTTGATTTCATCTTCTGGATATTTTTCCGAGATGTATTGATAGATATATCTATCATTTCCGTAAATTTCGAATCCATCAATTTCATCATACTTTTTGTAGAACTCACGACAATCCTTTACTGTTCCAGGATTGATTGGTTCTACTGCTTCTCCGCTTAGTGTTCTATACTTAGAATCTTTTTTAGTTTTTACAAAGAGAGTTGGGAAAAACTCATCCCTAGTTTCAAATCTTTTGCCATTATCTACTCCACGAACCAAAAATTGATTCCCAATCAACTGAATATTAGTATAGAACTTTTGTGTCATTCTTTAATCAAATCCTCGTATTTTTCAAGTAGAGTTGGAGTTGGGTCAGCAAGTGTAATAATTTTATCCGAACTAATCATAAAATTCTTTTCCTTTGTGTACCCACAAAGAAAAGGTTCCATAGTATAATCACTCCTAATAACAAATGGACTGACTAATTTACAATCAGGTTCTCCAATATCGGCACCAACTTCTTTAATTTCACTTATTAAAATTAAGTTGTTCAATAATGCAATAATTTTTACTAGGGGTTTTTCCATCTTACATCACAAGTTTCCCTTATTCTACCAACAAAAAAAGGAGGAGTCAACCTGGATTTTGCCAGGTGCTCCTCGCGCCGACGATATTCAGTTGTATTTATAGATAATCTTTACGAGTATGGTGTTCTGGAACGATCTTGCCAAGTTTTACTGTAAGTAGTCCATCCTCAAATAAGACTTCTCGTACTTCCGTATCGTCTGATAGTGTCCATGCTCTCTTGAAACTTCTTTGAGCCAGTCCCTTATGGACGTAATTGGTATCAGACTCTTTATCTTCTTTTTGTCCTTCGATAAAAAGTTTTCCATACTCTGTGTATACATGTACTTCCTCATTTTTAAATCCAGCGAGTGCAAGTTCAAGTCGAGATTCTACATTACTAATATGAATCAAATTATATGGTGGGTAATTAGAAGTAGTTTCATGAATGTTAAAAATTCGGTCAAAGTATTCATCCATTCCAATACTATTGCGAGCAATCCTATCCATCAGACCAGGAAGATCCGCAGAGGTAAACCTAGAAGTTGCAAGGTTAGTCATTATGGTAGCTCCTTTAAAAGCGAGTTTGTGTTGTGTGGACCCTTTTGGCATCCATTATTAATTATACAAGATACGAAAAAAAGAGGAACGGTAATAACCGAACCTCTTTTTAGGGTGTTCCGACTTTTGTAGAGTGCCGCACGAATGGCACACCACTATTTATTCGGTTTCTACTGCTTTTCCTTTCTTACCAATGTTATACTTTTGCTCCAGAATCCAATCTCCTTTGTCCTTATATGCAAGAACTTTAATTTGATTTAGTGGTGCAATATCAAGTACAGAGTCTGGATTAACAACAGTAATTAGACCCCAATCAGTTAAAAGACGAACAATACGATTGCGTCTCTGAACGTCATTTACTGTAAGATTTGCATGTTTACCATCAAGAGCAAACAATTCTTTAAAGTGAACGATGAAATATCTACCTTGCTTATGTAGAATATGGCAAGATTGATAGAGTTTTTTCTCCTTACGTGAAGCAACTCCGATACGGGTCAGGGTTTCACGAACTTTAAGGAAGTCGTCAGGTTCATTAAGAATTACTTCTACCATTTGGTCTTGAGACCATTCAACAGTAGGTTCTACCGTAGTAGTCATTTTTTTCCTCCAATATCAAGTCGTTTTTTGATGAAAGTTAGTTGTTCTTTTGTCAGGATTTTCAGTGCTTGGGATGCTTTTTCATTACTATAACCATAGTATTGTTTTATACATTCTAAGTCTGTAACCTTATCCTTTCGGAGCCAGGGAGAAAATCTCTTCTTTTTCCTCAAACTATTTAGATAAAATGAATATTGCATACGTTTATCGAGATGGTGATTCATATTCATTTCATTAGCAAAAAGAATCGTGTCAATCTGACCCGATAAACATTTATTGATAATGTAAGGTGCATATTCTTTTATGCTTGTCTCATCATCTTTCATCAAATCTTCTTTTGTGAAGTTGATAGAATTCAACCAATCTTTAAGTTCGTAAGTCATCGTATAATCTGAATATCGTCATCATCGGTCCAAAGTTCAACTTTTGTTCGGAACCTATTTTCTTCTTTTAGTTTTTCATATCTCTTCGACGCTTTTTTCTTCCACCAAGAAATAATGTTTTCTAGATAAAATTTATCCCAGTTTGAACCACGAAGAAGTTGGGTATGTTCGCCAAGTATCACTTCACGAACATTTGAATATCCATAATCAGAAATATAAAATCTCTTCTTTTGAGTGAGATTAAATGCAACATCAATTACACGATTAAACTCATCAAGTTTTTTCTTATCTTGAAGAGAATTTTTTATGATCGAAATCATTTTTGTCTGACGCTTCATCTTTTTAGATGATGCCTTATTATCAGTCAAAGGTGTATTGTTATTGAGATAGGTAAATCTATCGTGAAGTTTATGAAACACATCATCATGAAGAAGAGGTAAGAACTTACTCTCAGTCAAACCTTTATATCGCATGAATGGTTTTAGACCATCATACTGAGATGCATCTGTAGTTGAACCATACAGAGAAGTTGTTTCAAAGAGAGCAATATCTTTTTCAAACACTTTGTTTAGTGTTTCTCTTGCGTAGTGAGAGCAGCAAAGTAGAGCAAGGAGTTTTCCACCAAGGTAATTGTATCCAAAAGGTTGAGAAGGAACAATTACAAATCCCATAGCAGCATGACGATTGAAAATAGAAAGGTCTGGAGTTTTTCCCAACCATTCATTTCTTGGTTTAGAATTAATAGTTGGAGAACCAAAACGAATAAATCCAACTACCTTTCCAGTATTCTTTTCATACACCATCCACCGCAATTCTCTACCAGGAATATTCGATTCATTATTGTGGGAGGATACAACCTTCAAAAGAGTGTTGTAGTGTTCTTGTGGTAATGATTGCTGAAAACGGTCGCCAATAAACTTAATATCAAACTCCATATCTTCCGGATGAATATCTTCATTCAGAAATTCATCATGAAGTGGCGCAAGTGTATTAGAACTCTTAATAACTTCTTTCTTCACAAAACGCAAATAATCCTCAATATTTCCCATTTGAGAGAAATAATTGATAAATTCACCAGCAGCCCATTGAGCGTCTTGTTCGGAAATAATCATTTAAATTCACACTCACACATAATTTCAGTAAGAGCAGCAAGAAGATTTACTTCCTGGTCAGCCACAAACGCACATTGGTATTGGTACTTAGCAACAACAAGAACGGCAGCAGGGATAGATGAGGGTGAAAGACAATCAAAAGCGGCGTCATAAACCCTGCGAAGTAGACTAGAAGCATCGTTATCCAAGTTGGAGACCACCCACTTTCGGACTTCAGTAAAGTTTTTATCTTTGAGGTTTTTGATGAGTTCATTTACAGAAACGTCTGAGAAAGATGCAAGAATGCCCGAGTCGATTTTTCCTCCTGTAGAATACCTCTGGCATTCGTTGAGGACCCTACGAAAATCTGGGAAGTGTTTTGATACAAGTTCCGCAACGACTTTTTGATCGTACTCAATCTTTTCCGCATCCAAGATTGATTGAAGTCGTTGAAAGAAACTACCTGCGAGTTGTACACGCTGTTTCCCTTTGATGGTGAAGTCGATGACAGCACATCGGGAGTGAAGAGGTTCAATAATCTTGTTCTTGTAGTTGCAGGTGAAGATGAATCGGCAGTTGTTATAAAATGCCTCAATATTCGCCCGTAGTAGGAGTTGAACATCATTTCCCGTGTTGTCAGCTTCGTCAATAATGATGACCTTGTGTTTAGAAGATCCCGTAAGTGAGACGGTCGAAGCGAAGTTCTTTGCTTGGTTCCGCACAGTATCCAAGAAACGTCCTTCGTCGGATCCATTGATGACATAATAATCTGCCCCCAACTCATTGCATAATGCTTTTGCGATTGTAGTTTTACCGATACCAGGAGGTCCAGCAAGAAGGAGATTAGGAATCTCCCCCTTCGCTACAAACTCCTTAAAGGTTTTTTTAGTATCATCAGGAAGAATACAGTCATCAATTACTTGAGGACGATATCGTTCCACGAAGAGGAAATCACTGCTCATAATTAAATCCATTCAGGTTTTCGTTGAGGCATACGAAGATAATTATCAGCAACCCAAGGTTTGGATGCGATGTATTTTTTGTATGCTTCAAATGTATCAATAGTGTCGTCAAACTTCCATTCCTCGGGCATAGCACGAGCAAATGGACTTACTTCTGTAATCTTACCCTTGGGGAACAAGTAGTATGCATCTACAAGGGTTTTATAGCAGGAGTGAGTTTTATTATACCTCAGGCAGTATTCATCAGACAAGTTCAATCCCCACTTAATTAACCAGTAGGCATTATGGATACTCTCCATTGCCCACTTGGTGCAGGGATGATTGCGGAATGCTCCTTTCTCGGTCTTGTAGGGGGTCCCATCTGCCTTAGGGAGAGTGCCATATCCATGCCCCCACTTGTCAGAAGCAACGATAGAGAGCATCTGACAGCACTCTAGGGGCATTTTGACAATATGTTTGTCGGGGAGGCAAATGGCACTCTCAGCAGGCCAAGGAGAAGTAACAAAGATGTTCATCAACCAAATGTAGAATCAGGCTCCAGAGCAATATGATAAGTCACATCAAACCCAGTATTCTTGAATCGTGACAAAAGTTTACTGGAGATTACGACCTCATAGTTTCCAGGAATAATCTTGATGTTCTCTACCTTGAAGTTAAAAGTGAATACTTCATCGGTTTCACCGACAACCACAGAGAAATCGTTAGAGGTATCGTTCTTCTTATCACGAACTACCAGTTTCACCACACCTGCTTCACCAACCACAGACAGGTCAGGAAGTTGATACACAGCAGCAGCCTTAAGGAGTTTGTCAAGTTCTTTGGTATCAAGAAGGAAACAAACATCTTCACTAGGCAAAACAATATCTTTGTCTGGAGGAGTGATGATTACATTGGGATCAGCAAAGAAATACTTAGAGCGAGACTTACCTTCTTTGATTACAACATAACCATCATTCTGAAAATCTAGTTCAGCATTTTGGTGAAGATTGAGTCCATTAAGAAACTGGTTTAGATCATAGATACCAAAATCCTTAGGCAGTTCTTCTTCAATTGTTGCCTCTGCAAGAATGTTCTTCATTACAGAAATAGTGCGAAGACTGCTCCCTTCCTTAAACAGAATGGATTGATTAATGGAAGAAAAGTTCTTCAGCAGAGTCAGAGTTTTATCAGAGAGTTTCATCACTTATTTTCAACAAGGTTAAGGTGGTTAATCAAAAGAATAGTATAGTGCAGAACCTTGAATAGATCAGCACGAGGAGTACCTTTAGTATCATAACGATCTGTGTACTTGGTAATATTACCAGCACAGAAACCTTCACGACGATTGTGCTTAATCTTGTCTAGTGTTTGCTCAGTTCCACCACCAGTCCTATCTACATAATGCTGACTATAAGTGCCAGCAATATACTCCTCAAGTTGCTTTAGGATTTTGTCTTCATTGTATTTCCAAAATCCATTTTTGTTTGTATCTTCAGTCATAGGCGAATTAAAAGTAATCGTATCAGAGGCAGCATAAGGATTTCCAGTTAAACTAATTCCATCCTCATACAAATAATCTTGAGATGGTTGAATAGTACCAAAATTAATGATGTCAGTTCCACATCCACCAGAAATCATATTATCTCCAAGAATAAAATCTTTATAAGTGCTCTCAAAGTTTTCAGACATTGTGTTTCATAGTAAAGGATAAAAAGAGGAGGCACATTGACCTCCAAATATTCTATCAGTTTGCTTGTTGTTCGTCAACAGGCATCTGAAAGTCAGCATCCACTTTATCATACAGTTCCAGGAAAGCCTGTTTGGTTTCGTCATCAAAGCGATTCACACACACTTGGATTGCCTTTGCCTTATCTTGGAAGATGCTGTAAGCACGGATGATGTGGACTAGACGACGGGTGCTGATGATTTCCTCAATACCACCGTCATAGAAGGTCTTGCGGATGATATCCGCCCAATCCACCATGCGCTTGCAGAAGTCACGGTCTTCCACACCAAGGTCCAGAGCGATGCCTTCCAGAATCTTTTGCTCAGTAGCAGGAGCAGGATATGACTGCTCAAAGGTAACGGGGAAACGCTCAAGGAATGCCTCGTTGAGAACGTTGGTGCCAATGAAACGGCCGTCATCAGAACCCTTACCCTTGGTATTGGCAGTAGCAATCACATTGAAACCAGTAGCAGGTTTTACCCAGCGACCAATCTTTTTCAGGAAGACACCTTTTCCTTCAAGAATGGATTGGAGGCACAGAATTTTGTTGCTAGCGAGGTCGATTTCGTCAAGAAGTAGGATTGCTCCTCGCTCCAGTGCCTCAATGACGGGACCGTTGTGCCAAGCAGTATTCCCATCAACAAGGCGGAAACCACCAATCAAGTCGTCTTCATCAGTCTCAATCGTAATGTTTACACGAATCAGTTCACGCTTCAGTTGAGCACAAGCTTGCTCCACACTGAACGTTTTACCATTACCCGAAAGACCCGTAATGAACGTTGGATAAAAAAGACGGGACTGAATAATTTTTTTAATATCGTTAAAGTTACCAAACTTGACGAAGGTATCATCTTTATCAGGAATGAGGTTTTGTTCGATAGGAGGAACCACAGAGGGTGCTTGGAAAGTACGTTCGATTTCTTCTACTTTTTGTTGAGTCACTTCAAGATTCCATTTGCCACGACCAACTTTGAATTGATCAAGTTTCTTAGTTACGGTTTGATAGTTAGCATCGTTCAGATTACACCAGGCACGAATATCAGCACCAGTTACGGTGTTTCCATAGAGGTTTTGAAGAGAAGTGCGGATGTAGTCGGAGGAGAGTGCCATTCGTTTGCTTTGTTTCAACCTAGTCATTATAAACCAAAAAAGGGTCCGCTTGGGACCCCGGTGGTCAGTTTGCCAACTGGTTCTTGAGTTCTTTTAGGTACTCCTCACTGGCAATATGTCCGGTATAACCTGGGTAATATTTTTTTACAAGTGCAGGAATGCCCATAGCAGTTGTACTACTATTACACTTAATCCATATTTCTTTAGTGTCGTATTTTACTACGTGTTCAAATGGAAATTTAGTCTTCATAAGTAAATGTTTTGTTTTTAACTTTTGTATCGAATTCACCAGTTCTACCTGGTTTCATTTTACCAACTTTAACACGCTTACCTTCTCCAGGCCAAGACTTATTAGTTCCAACAAGTTGAGCACCACCTTTTGGTTTCTTTTGAATTAAAACAGAATCTTGATTATATTTCTTACCAAGTTTAGTGATTGCTTTCTTAAAAGTTCTTTTACCCTTTTTACCAGAAGAAATTACGTGTGATTTCTCACCAACTTTCTTCTCTTGAGGAGTTCCTGGGTTTTCGGTATATCTTCCAGAAACTTTAGTAGGTCCCGGAAGACCAGCACCTCTAATGTCTTTCTCTAGTTGCTTAGAACGAGACTTATTTTCCGTCTTTGACTTATCACCTCTTTGGGCAGACATAATTGCCATGCCACCTTTTTGTGATTTTGAGCGAACTCTATTCAAAGAGGTTTCTTGAATAGAGCAGCACTCTACCATAAATTCTTGGAATGTCTTCATGCTACCAAAGAAATAAATTCTCCTAATACTTTTTTATTTAGTTTTTTAGTCTTCAAAGACTTTACAAAAGCGGACTTGATTTGAGACTTTGTTGCATCTTCAGCAACTTCAAACTCAGATTCCTGAGAAAGTGCGGTTGCAGACAACCCAAAATATGCATCATAACCAGACTTAGTAATAGTGAAGCTTTTCACTTTCTTCCAATCATTCTGGATTTTTTCATACTGATTATCATTATGAGAATGGTAGAGTTGAATAAATCGGTTTGCATTGCGAGGTTCAAGAACACGAATACCAATAAAGTTTGTAGAAGAGAACTTGTCCTTCAGATTCCTTAGAAGAGTATCGGTAAAATCATGATACCCATAACCAATCTTATATGTAGTTCCAAGTTTACGATCGCGAATAAAAGTATTATGTGGATTAATATATCCAGTTCCAAGAAAGGGGGTTTTTTCCCAATGCCTTTTAACTTCTCGATGATAAACTAATTGACTTGCTTCACCATCAGTCAGAACAATACACTGAACTTTTTGCAGTTTGTTCTCTTTCTGAAACCTAGGAAGAATTTGATGAAGGGTAATCAGTGCTTCATTTAGAGGAGTTCCCGAAAGACTAAGACGATTAGAGTATGTATAAGGAGAACTATAAGTCCTACCAAAACAATAAGCAAGACGCCAAATGTTAAGAATCTGATGTTCTAACTCTTTACCAGAAACTTTGCTAGTAAGCATATTCATCATGGAGAAAGTTTCATCCACAACCAAAAGACCATCTTTCTTCTCATAATGAGGAGTACGGTCTGCAGCAAAATAACGGTCATTCTCATAATCATACTCACCACGACGCCACTCATTGGTGAAAGCATAAACCTCAAAAGGAATGGAAATTTTCTTGCAGAACCAAACAAGATTAAAGAGTTGCTTGCAAGTATCAAGCATCACTTCAGCCATAGAACCACTCCAGTCCAGAACAAATACCAGACCATGATTCTTACCATCAGGAATCACAGAAACTTTCTTGAACAGGTCTTCATTGTACTTGTAGGTATGAAGACGAGTAGTATCAAGAACACCAGTTCGAGCAGTTGAAGAACGAGCGTACTGGTCTGCTGCTTTGCGACATTCAAACTCTTTCACCAGATAGTTGACCTCTTTTTGAGCAGAAGACTTAAACTTCTTAAACTCAATATCAACTTCTTTATAAAGATTTACTGGAGCATATCCTCTATCTTTTGCATGTTCATTATGAAGTTTCTGTTGATGAGAAAAAGAGTCATCAATATCCTTATGAACATCATAGTTCTTACCAATAATAGTTTCAAGATTTACTTTAGGAATCTCAATGTACGTATTCTCATAGTCATCGTTTCCAACAAGATCACGAATCTTATCTTCCAGAGATTCTGCAGTGCGAACTTCAGGTTCTTCTTCAGTATCAGAAGATTTTACAGGAGTTTCATTTCCTTGAGCCGTTCCACCATAAGAATCAGATTCGCCAGGTTGTTCCTGAGACTTATCACTCTCACCTTCTTGTTCAGAAGAGGAATCATTAGTCTCCACAAAATCACTTGCAGGAGATTGTGAATTTCCTTGAGTCTCGTGAGAATCGAAATCAGAAACCTTCTGTTGTTGCTCTTTTTCTTTCTTACAATACTTATAAAGTTCTTCTGCAGCAATCAGAGTATCTGCAAAACTTTCACAAGCATCAATCAAATTAATGATTTCTTTCTCTTCGGGTTTAAAATTGAGAGTCCGAAAGTTACCAATCTTAAAATAAAGATTAGCACGGTCAGCAAGATTAAAAGTAGAAATATCTTCATCTCCAAGTTGGAAGAAATCTTCCTCGTTCAGTTCTTTATAACCGTTGAAGAAAGTCTTGGCAAGTCCAGCATACTTACGCTTCATTAGTTTTTCAATACGTGCATCCTCAACAACATTTACAAACTGCTGAGGAACTTTCACAGTTTCCAACCAGTCTTCATCGGGAGTGAAGAGTGCATGACCGACCTCATGACCCACCAGAAGGTCATACACAAGTCCACTTGCCTTCTCCCACAAAGGCAAAGTTAAGACACGAGTATGAACGTTGAAGCAAGCGGTCTCTACTTTCTTGTGCTCAACTACAAGGTCTTCAGTAGCAAGGAGTTTTGCAAGTTGAGATTTGATTTCGTGACGGACGGACATTCGACTTGTTTTCGTATGAGACTATTATACAAAAAAAGAGGGTCGTGAAACCCTCTTGTGTGCCAGTTTTGGAAGTGTCTTATGCAGGTGGAAGTTTTACTGGATTTGGACCCGTCATTTTGTTATAAATTTTTTGTGCTCTAGGGTCTTTTAATGTTTGTCCCTTATTCCAAGTTTTGTTATCAGATGGACTATCTGTTGGACCACCAGTCATTTGCTCAACAATACTCTGTCTCCACTCTTCACTCATATTTGCCATAATAGCAAGAGCTGCCTTGTTGGTATCAGCATATCCTTCGGCAACTAGGTATTCTAACAGATAATCAAAGAGATCAACCTCTTCTTCCACAGGAGATGATGGTTTATTAACTCTTAGTCCAGGAACTTGTTTTGCTTTCTTTTCAGTTTCAAAATTTGGAATTCTATCATTTTGTGTAGTAGTAGCAACTTTAACTTCATCAAGTTTTTCTTTAACTTGTGAGTACATAGAAGCATATGCTTCCATTATCTCTCTAACTTCTTTTGCTTTCATTTTTACAAAGACTTTTTAGATATTTATAAAAAAGAAGAACCGCCCCGTGAGAGGCGGTTCTTGAGTGCTTGGCGTCGTGCTTTTGCTTGTCGGAGTGCTTGCGGTTTCAGTTTCCGCTTCTGCTCCTTCTTAGAGTGGTGTTGCCAGTTTGGGACTTGCATGATTCTTAAGTGAGTTAAACCACCATACGCGAAAAACCTTTGACCTTTTCGAATCGGATGACACTTTCAAATCTGTCCTCAAGACCTGTCTTATGAGAAATAACAAAGATGTTTGCATCCTTAATCACATAACGAATAATCTTAAGGAACTCTTCGGTTCCAAATCCATCAAGTGAACTATCAAACACCTCATCCATAATCAGAAGATTTGTATTGACTGAGTTTTTCATTCTTGCAACTTCTCTCCAAGTAAAGAGTAGTGCAAGGTCAATTCTCATTTTTTCTCCTTCACTAAAAGAAGCATAGGAAAAATCTTCATGAATAGGTGACTGGACGGTTTCGTTAAATTCCTCATCAAGAGTAAAGTTAATATAGAAATCCATCATCTGCAAGTAACGATTAACTTGTTGATTGATGAGCGGCAAATACTTTTTAATGATTTTGGATTTTACTCCACCGTCTTTAAGCAAACTATACGAAAAATCGTAATAGTTGATTGTGTCTTTTTTAGAAGCGAGTTCGTCGTATGTAGTTTTTAAGTTGTCTTTGAAGGATTCTAACTTCTCATGTTCAGAATTTCTGTTTGCAAGGTTCTCGGTAAGAACTTGAATTTCGTGTTCAAGATTTCGGATTTGTCTCCGTAATCCGTTAATCTTAATATTGTTTTGAGAAATGCCATTTGTTAGTTTTGAGATCTCCTTCGATAGAGAAGTGAATTGACGCTCTCGCTCTTCTTCCTCTTTAATTGCCTCCTCCAGTTCTTTATAACCAGATTGCAACTCCTTTGCTTTAGATTGAGCGTCGTTAATTCTATTTATTCTGAAGACCTCCTCAATAGACTGGGTACAAGTAGGGCATACCGTATTCTCTGTGAAGAATTTATGCTCTTTAGTAATTGTAGATACTTTTTGAGAAATCTTACCTTTTAGGTTTCCAAGTTTACGTAGTTTATCAGCATATCCAACTAACTTATCTTGCTCTCTGATATACTCATAAAGAGGTTCCTCTAAAGAGCTATTTTCATCCATATGTTGTTGGATTTCTTTATCTAAATCGGAAATTTTCCTATTATTATTATCAATACTTTCCTTTCCGCGATTTTCAAGTTCTTCAATAAACTCCTGCTGCATCTTGACTTTATCAAGAAGAGATTCTTTCTTCAATTCAAGAACTTTGATTTCTTCTTTTGATTGACGAATCTTTTCTTTTATTACAATATTCATCGAAGAGAAGATTTTAATATCAAGCAAATCTTCAATTACTTCTCGACGATGAGCAGCAGAAAGTTGCATGAAGGGAACAAAAGTACTCGAACCCAAAATTACAATTTGAGTAAAAGACTTGTAGTTCATCTTAAGAACAGTCTGTTCAAACCACTTTTGTTGGTCCAGAGCAGCTGAAGACTGGTCTAAAGGAGTATCATTTCTCCAAATCTCAAACAGTGCTGGTTTAATTCCTCTTACAATTTTCCAATCAGTGTTTCCAATTGAAAACTCAACTTCAACTCTACAATCCTTCTCATTTACAGAGTTGATTAGTTGTGGTTTATTAATCTTACGAAATGGTTTTCCAAATAAAGAAAATGTAAGTGCATCCAGAACAGTGCTTTTTCCAGCTCCGTTTGTACCGACGATTAGATTAGTTTTATTTTCAGTAAAATCAACTTCCGTATATTGATTTCCAGTACTTAAGAAGTTTTTCCATCTAATAGTTTTAAATAAAATCATGTTCAGTGTTTGGAGGAATTACAATATCATCGGGAGTAATAACAGTATACTGGTATCCATGCATTTCGCAAGTTTTTACCATCACTTCATCTTCAATTTCAATTATATGCATTTCAGGATATCCATCTTCTTCTAACATCATAGCATATCGAACAGCATCATCTTCCTCCTCAAAGAGATATAAGATATGCTCTCCCTCATCGTCTAATACAGAATATGCTCCTTCAGTCTCTCTGCCATTAATAGTTAGAATGAACATTTAAACTAATTCACATGCCTCTTGATAGATTTCTTGCATCATTTTTTGAATGATCGATTTATCAAGACTGATTTCTGCCTCCTCAATATATCTATTCAAGATAGAAATAGTATCTTCGCTTTCAAATGCTTCAAACTCTTGAGGTTCTTGAATATCAAAGTTCTCAATAATCTTGAGTTCTGCAATATTTGAGGCATAAAGTTTATCAATGAACTTTTCAAATTTTTTAGTATCTGACTTTTTGCGTACAACAACTTTTACAATTTTGTTCTCATACTCACGAGTATCAAATGTTTGATAATTAGTATCCTCATAGTAAATGTTGTAAAACATCTTATAAGGATTATCGACTGGAGTATGTTCTAGTGTTTCAGTATCGAAGATAGTAAAACCACGAGTATCATTTACATCAGTCCAGTAAATCTCATATGGATTTCCTAAGTAAAAGACTGTTCCGTTAGTCGATCGAGTGTGATAGTGTCCCGAGAAGACACGCTTGAACTTCTCAAATAACTTGCTTTCCAAACCATGCTCCATGATGATTTGTCGATTAACTCTAAATCCTTGGAGTTCAAGGTGCCCCATCGCACATGGGCAAGTTGTCTTTTGAATAAGTTTGAGAGTACTTTCCTCATTTTCTTGATTAATCCAGGGTATAAAAAGTGTTAGGAGTTTATCCAACATCACTTCAGTTGGTTCAGAATATACAGTCACGTTATCATACTCACGCAGAAGTAAATCAACTGCGTTTACATTATTAGTATTCTTATAATAAGCAGTATGATTTCCTACAATAGTATGGACTTTTACACCCATTTCTTGAAGACAGTCATAGTAATTATTCTTAGCCCATGACAAAGCAGAGAAATCAATTCCTTTACGACTATCAAAAGTATCTCCCATATCTACAACAGTAGTAATCCCTTGCTCTTCGAGTGTAGGGAAAAATACGTCGTTGTAGAACTTTAAGAAATAATCATGAAAGAGTTTAGAATTCTTTCTTGCTCCAAAGTGCTGGTCAGTAATAATTGCTACTTTCATTCAATACCGCAGTTTGCTGTGAACTCCGTCCTTAATGGAATTATAGTCTGAATAGTTCCCACCGTCAATGGTGTTGTCGTCTGCAAATACTTCAGAAAATCCAGAACGCTCAAGGATTTTGTTCTTGATTTCTAGTTGACGCTTTTCTCTCTGAATACGGCGAAGAAATGCGTAGTGAATGATTTGAGTAAAATAAGCAAAAGGATTTTGAGATTTCTCCGGATTAAAGTTATGAATGTACTGAACACAGTTTTCAATGCCATCAGAAATCATATCTTCCTTAAACATATAGTTCACGAAGTTTGGTTTGAAGGAAAGGTGATTTGCAATCTTCAGGAAACACTCTCCAATGTAGCGAGGAATGGGAGGTTTTGGCTTTCCTTGGATTTCTGCAATTTCTTTATCCTCACGATACTTAATGAGTGCAGCAAGAAACTCTTTATTGTTAACATAATGCTCTGACCTCTTTCTTTTGGTCATAACTGCTGTGGTAATCATAAGTTTTTATCATTATTATGTATAGATTATACCACTTGTGCAAATAGTTGACAAGGTTCCTTAAAACATGTACAATAACCCTTGTCCGGGTTGATAAGATAATACTTAGCTATTTTTATAAAGCTTTTCTAAGATTTCTTTAGCATCATTAACGTTAGCAATATACCCCATTCTTCGATTAATTTTTGATTGGTTCAAAGATTCTTTATTTGTCTGGCGAACATAGGATTGGTACATCATAATCATTTCAACATCAGAAGATTCTGAAAGAGTAAGTACATCTTCTAAATTAATTATAAACATATCTTCTTTAGTGGTTTTTAACCAAGGTTCTAGTTTATAACCAACAATATTTGTTCTGCTTTTTATTTCTGAAATAGTAATTGGATTGGAAATAATTAATAAAGTTCTATCTTCTTCCTCAGAAGCTGCAACTTTAGCAAATATTTCCTCTCCAGTTTTTAGTTTGATAGTAGCATAAAAATCTTCTTCAATTCCCATTTTTCTTAAGTTGTACGGTGATTATTTCATAGTTAAAATTTTCTTCATTATAAATTTTAATTCTTTCAATGAGATGATTTAAAGTATAATTTTTCTTTGAATTTGAAGTGCAATCATCAGCAATGTCATAAAGGGTTGCTTTTACTTTATTTTTTCCCTTTCTAAGAACTCTTCCAATGCTTTGAAGATTTCTGATTCTTGATTTACTGGGTGAAGCGAAGATAACGTTATGGAGATTTTTAATATTGATGCCAGTAGAAAAAGTTCCATAAGAAGCAACAATAATTGCGTTGTTTTCTCTCTCTGTAATTTCTCTAACTAATTCTCTTTCTTCAGTATCAACTCCACCGTGAATGAAAAATACTTTTCTATCATCTCGCTTATTGCTATTTATCTTCTCATAAAGAATAGCTCCATGAGTTTCTACTCTTGAAAATAAAACAAGAGTATTCCCTTTCATATCTAAAGAAAGATTGGTTATGAATTTATTTCTTTGTTCGTGGGAAATCAGATATTGTATCTCATCCTCATAAGTTTCAAACTTTTGTGGAGTGTGCTTAAGAACAATACATTGGATATCAAGTTGAGAAAGATGTCCCTGCTTCATCAATTCATCGGTTCTGGTTACTTTGTATGATGGACCAAACAATCCTTCCAAAACCCATTTGTGAGTTTGAGTTCCATCAAGAGTTCCTGTAAAACCAAATCTATACTTTGCATGATGAAGTTTAGTCATAATTTCAATGAGCGATTTGCTCTTGAAAAGATGTGCTTCATCCCCTATAATTACTTCATACTCCTCAAAAAATGAACGTTCAAGTTTATAAACTGATTGCCATGTAGTAATCGTTACTGAGTATTCATTTGTTTTTTCCCTACCAGAATAGATACGGTGACAATATGACTCAGCATCCCAACCATAGTCTTGGAAATCCTTGTACATCTGCTCTACAAGGGATGTCGTTGGAACAACTAGAAGAATTTTTTTCCCTTTATCTACATAATACCTTACAAGGGAATAAATCATTAAGGATTTACCTGAGGCTGTGGGTGATATCAATAATTTTCTATTATGTCGTAGAGCACCGTATACTCCCTCTATCTGATATTCCCTCGGAGAATGGGAACAAATAGATTTCATATAGTCTTTTACGCCTTCGTATGAGATGCCTTCATTAACTTCAAAAGGCATTCCATAAAACTTATTTTCTTTAAACTCATATTTGTACTTGTGGAGAGATAGTTTGTCAATAACTTTATCTAACAAACCAGCGTAAATTTCTCCCGTATGAGTACTTAACAGGCGAATCTTACCGTCCCAATGCCTACTTCTATATTGGGACATGAATTTTGCAGATTCAACTTCAAAAGTAAAGTACGGTTGCAGTTCATATAAAATATGAGGTTCGCAATTGAGTTTGATGCAAACCTCATTCTTCTTTTCAATAATTACGTCACTCATAGCATCATAATTGCTATGAGTATTTATTTACCCTAATCCAGACTGAAAACGCATAAACTCAATTGCATTTTTAATTTGATATGTTCTATTTTGTATCATCTTTAAAATGCTTTCAATATACGTCAACATTGTATCATAATAATCAATTTTTAAACATACTGTCGAAAGATTCTCATCCGCATCAAGATATTTTTGCATCGTATCTTTATCGCGAATCTTTTTAGGAAATGGATTTTCCGTATAAACTTCTGGGTCTGCTTTACCAGAATAATATTCGTATCTTTCGTGTCTGATATTTCTTTTTTGCTGCTCTGCTTTTTTCCTTAGGAGAAAAATAGTATTATAAAGTTCAAAGTATTTTGCGTGAAGACCTGGGATATTTGTTGATTCTGTATGAAGATTATCCATATCAATTTTAGAATCTTGTTCCCACATCTTTTGAATCATATCAAGATCAAAACTCATAATAAGTTTCCTTGCAAATCTGTTATATTGTAAATAGTATACTTGAAACTTACATCAGCCGTAAAGTATTGTATGTCTGTATTTGTGGCATCAAACATTATCGTTGATAATGAATATGGAAATAAATCCTGGAAAGTTACTTCAAAATTAGGAATCTGACTACTTGTTAATATTTGTAAGGTTCCGTCAGAATATATGTTTTGTCTATCTTTTACATAATTTCCTTGAATTAATCCAGATTCCTGAAGTTCTGCAAACTGTTCTAATCTTTCTGGAAATCCAAGACCACGAATCCAATTTTGTATTTCCATGTAGTTTTTGAGGTCTTCGTCAACTAAAAACCTTATGCTTAAATCTCCAAATTCTATTGTGTCTCCTGGTGTTGGTAGCGCCTTCAGATAAGATGGTTGGTTCGCAACACCAAGATTTAACTCAGGTATGTTTGCTTGGTTGCAGAAAAATGCAACTTGTGGTGTTCTGGTCAGAGTGAATTTAAATCCTGTTGGAGATAAAAAATTTCTATTATCAATCTGAGCTCTTGTCATCTTTTTTTAAATATTTAGATAAAAAAAGAGGGTCCGAAGACCCTCTTGAAATTTATGTGAAGCGGATCACATAAGGTTCTTAACAGCAACTCTTCTGTAGTAGCGGTTGGTGTTAACGTTGAGTCTACCCTCACCTCTGCTGAGACCCTCAGCGAATGGGTTAGCAACAAGACCATAACGAGTCTTGAAGCCAATCTTGGGCTGGAAGGTGTCTTCGCCAACGGCACGCACCATCTGGAGAGGAACGTAAGGGCAATAGAACAGACCTGCATCATAAGGTGAAGAACCCTTATAACCAACAACGTAGTACTGGTTACCAGGAGTTGCATTACCTGCAGTCAGGTTTGCTGAATATGGGTCAATGTATACGCGGAACTTGCCCATCAGAGTACCAGCAAAGGTGTTGCCAGTATCATCAACGTTCAGGTTAGCGTTTAGTGCAGGGGTGTAATCAAGAACACCAGCCATGGTTAGTGCTGAAGCAACGTCAGCAGAACACATGATGATGTTGCCCTTTCCGCGACGAGTTCTTTGTGCGATTGCGTTAGCGTCGCGCTCGATTTGGAACAGAAGACCCTTGAACTTCTCAACAGACCAACGACCGTTTGAATCAACGTCGAGGTCGAATACGCCAGCGGTAGCAACGTTTTGTGCTGCACCCTTTTCAGCGGTCATGTAGATGGTACGAATAACTTCGCGGTTGATTTCAGCAAGAATCTCAGTTGAGAGAATGTTTGCTAATTCCGCTTCAGCATTCAGACCGTGGATTGCCTTGAGGTCTTGAGCGAGCTCGAGTGAGTACTCAGCCTTCAGGGCGCGTGACTTTGCAGTAACAGTAACTTTCTCGATTGAGAAAGCCATCTGGTTGAACTGGTTACCTGCAGCATCGCCAAGTGCTTCTGAATCGCCAGTTGGCATACCTTGACCGACGTTATAATCGGTAGCAGCAACTGAAGCAGCGTTCAGAAGAGCTGGGTTACTACCAGACTGTGCGGTAGTACCAATACCAGAACCTACTTGCGAATGAGCGCCAGTAAGAGTGGTATCGAAACCTGAGTCTGTACCAGAGAATGCAGTATCTACTTCATTGAAGAAGGTTTCTGCACCACTCTGATTGGTGTAGCGGGAGCGCATTGCGAAGATGAGTCCAGTAGGACCACTCATTGGTTGAACGCCAGCGAGGTCATAAGCGACCAGGTTAGGCATTGAACGACGAATAAGTGAGATCAGAACTGGATCGAAACCAGCAACGCTTTGGCTACCACCACTACCAAAAGCGCCGCTAGCGCCAGCGGCATTGCCACTGTTGGTTGGTGATTCCATGAGCATACTCATGGAGCCATTGTCGAAAGCAGATTGCTCTCTAACAAATCTTTCTTGGTTTTCGAGCAGGACAGCGGTTACGGCTCTACGATGAGAATCTTTGATTGGATCAAGACCCTGATAGTCTAAGAGGGGTGCCCACTTTTCCTGCAGATGCTCGGATTGGAACATTTGCTTTTACCTTTTTACTAAGTGTTTGTTTTTTGGGTTTGAATTATATTAAATTCAATTATTTGCTGAATGCTGAAAGAGTCTTCAGATATGCAGCCATTGAACCTGAAATTAATTCGGGTGCATTGTCTACACCTTCTGACAGAGATTCAGTTTTAGCTGAAGGAGAAATTACTCTTGAAGGGAAATATGATTCCTTCAAAGTCTCCAGTTTTTCACGATATTCTTCTTCACTTTCAAACTCAACACTTTCGGCAAGTGAAGCGAGCTTGTCCTTCTGAGTGTCTGCAAGACCTTCAGCGACTTGATCAAAGATTCCATCAGCAACCGACTCTGCGAGACGCTTGTTAAGGGAAACGTTTTTCTCGATTTGCTCGTTGAGTTTTGTCTCCATTTCATCAAGTTTTTCTACCATGCTCTCAAGCACATCATATTTATCTTCAGGGATTGATACATAATGTTCTTCAAAAAGACCTCTCATTCCTTGGAGGAATGATTCGGTCATCTCGGTCTTAAGACCTTGTTCGATAACGAGTGCATTTTCTTCCATCCACTCGCCAGCAACATACTCAAGGTATGCATCTACACGCTCAGAAAGTGCTTCTTTAATTTCTTCAACTTCTTCTGCAAGTGCAACTGCATACTGCTCTTCAAGTGCTTCTTGAATAGAAGCAACTTTTGAACGAAGAGCAGCCTCGAAGATGGTGCGTGCTTTCTCTTGGAATTCCTCAGAAAGCTCTTCACCTTCAAGAAGAGCATTGACATCTTCCTCAATATCAAACTCTTCTTTTACGTCCTCTTCTTCTTCGTCCTCTTCTTCTTCGTTCTCTTCTTCTTTCTTTGCCTTTTTCTTAGGTGCTTCTTCCTCTTCTTCAGCAGCCTCTTCGATTACATCTTCATCACTCTCTTCTTCAATCATATCCTCATTATCAAGTTCTTCTTCCTCTTTATGAAGACCCTTCATTGGATCAGCAGAACCTGCGCCTTTATTTACAACATCTCTAACTTGCTTGAGTGTTGCTCCAGGAGTTTTCAGTTTTGCTGAATCATCCGTTGAACGATAGTTTGAAGGATCAGGTCCACCAAGATCTTCCCAACCTGCAGTTTGGCCGTCAGGAATACCTGTAGTTAGTTTTGACATCGGATCCGCCGCTTTAGCATTTGCATTAACAGCGGTTCTGGATGGTTTAGTGCCTACTTCCATTTCTTGTAAATCTCCACGAGACATTTGAACTCTCCGTTTAACCTTTAGTTATAAACTATATTTATTTATAATTTAATAAATTACAATGAGTTTAAAAACTCATTGAATAATGATAACTTATATTCTTCAAGAATACCTTGGTCTACAAGGGTATTAATTTTATTCTTAGTATTTTCTGCCATTTTTTCTCTAAGGATGCCACCATCCCAAATCCACTCCTTTCCTTCCATAATTCCCTGAACAAATGCGTCGGGAGCTGAGGGATCTGCTACAATATCAGCAGCAGTTGCAAGCATAAAGTCTTCACCAACTTCTTTATATCCCTTATTATTCTCTCTTAAAGACCCAATACCACGAGAAGAAACGCCAAGAGTTACTCCATCTTTAAGAAGAGACTCCGCAATCTTACCCATTGGTGTGGATAAAATTTGTGCCTTTCCGATAAAGTTATTTCCGCTGCGATAAAGTTCTGTAATTTTATGAGAAACTCTATCTAAATTAACAGTAGGTCCGTCTGGATGTCCTAGTTCGCCAAGAGCACGTCCCTTTTGAACGTATTGTTCGTTATAACGATTTACTTCACGTTCCATAATCTGCATAGGATACATTCTTCCATTGCGATTCACGCATTCTGCTTGCAAGAATGGTCCTTTAATGTAGAGTTTTGCTTGCTTACCAGTTCCTTCGGTAATAACCTCTACTCTTTCGATTTCTTCTCTAATTAGTTTCATTAGGCATCTCCTGAAATTTGTACTTGTTGGTAATACAGAGTTCCTGCACCTACACCGTATGCAGAAACTTTATTTGAATTAATTACAGTAGCATCTGTTGAAGAGAATGCTGTGACAATTCCACTTGAATTATAATTAACAGTCATTCGTGTCTGATAGTAACCACCTACCCCAGAAGAAATATCTACAGATAAAACTTGCTGGTGTGTGAAGTTGTAATATGATTGTCCTGTTGCAGTTAGTGTAACATAATCACCAACACCAAAAGGAACTTGAGTTCCTTCTGGAACTGTAACAATTGTTGTTGTGCCGGTAGTTATGCCTACAACTTTATTTGAAGCTTTTGTTAAACCTAGAGTGGCAGATTCTCCAGATGAAACATAGTAATCTGCAGAAGTTGCTGATGGATTTCCGCCTACAGAAATATGCGCTGCACCACCGACTGCAACCACTCTCAAAACACTAGATTGTACCGAAAAGGCAGATGATGTTGTTGCAGCACCTGCAGTAAATGTAAATGAGGAACCCGCCCCAACTGGTCTATGAGCCATTATTTTTATAGTACACTTTTAGTTATTTATTATTTAATCAAGTTATGATTTAAATTACCTCTGTTCAATCCAGTTCAGAACTGCAAGTGCTGCTTTGTTAGTATTAGGACTTGCACAAGCAAGAGTATAAGTATCACTAATTGTTCCAATACCACTTCTACCTAACTGAAGTGCCGCTTTATCATCAAGATTAACTAGAGACCCACCACCACCAATCACAAAACCACTCAAAAGATCAGTTCCACCAGATACTGCAGTTTGAGTAATATTGTACTGCATAAAGGAGTTTGGGTCTGGATGGTCTACCCAAGTTCCTCCAGTTAGTGTTGCATTTTCTAAAAGTTGCCAATAAACATTAGTATTATCATCAGTTGCTGCTTGCAATGATCTCAAAAGCATCACCGCACCTAGATTACTAGATTTTAGACGAATGCTTATAATTGGATAAAATGTATTTGCATTTGCCATCGTTGTCCCTGCGATGGTATTTGATATACTCTCAAGAGTTCCAAGTTTCTCTGGTTCTCCTTCTTGAATCAGAGAATTAGAACCCTGATACATGTAATGAGTTCCTGCAACACCTGTTACATTTTCTATCTCAAGTCTAATTGGTAAGAATGGAGTAGAACACCACACTCCTGGATTTGTATTTGAGTTCTCAAAAGTATGGGATGCAATGGTCTCATTCTTCATCAACCAATTGAACTGAACCATTCCTGCACCATACCATTCATAATTGATGGAAATCATTTGTTGTTTTGTTGGGTCTGCAGTCACTCCAGTCCAACCATTTCCATCAAACTTTTCACCATTCCAATCATCTCTGTATACTCTGGTTTCTGTAACAATTCCAGTTACACTACTACGGAGTACATAAGAATATGTTCCCCCATTATCCTCAAAATAAACACCGTTGTTTTCATCAAACAATCCAAATCTTCTGCGAATACCTACCTGTGGATTATCAAGACGAATCGCAAATGCAAGAGTTGCACCTCTACCGGGAATGTATCTCATCACATTCTTGGTTTGGCGAACAACTTTACTTCCAAGAGTGGACCCAACTTGCATCACAATATTACTGGCATTTGCATTAAATGTTGCAGTTCCAACTCCAACTACTCTTTCATCCCATACATCAGTCTCTTTACCATACTGGAAAGTGTTAAAGAATACTGTTTGATATGGAGATATTTTAAATCTGTTGTTGTTGGTAAATTGAGGTCTCCAGTCAGTCTGGTTTCCCCAGTGATCTGCAATATTATAAACTTCAAAGAGACTTCTCTCTTGATTTAGAAAGTCTTGTGTAGTCTTATTCCACTGAGCCATTATTAATCAATCCATTCCAACTTTGATGGGTGGTATCTTTTTGCGTTTCTAATATTGAAATTCTTTTCAGTTACGGGATAAATCTGATGAACGACTGCTCCTGGATAATCTCCCTGAAGTTGTTCTCCTAAATCTCTTTTAGATGGAATTCCACTTTTAGTAACCAATTCCATCCTATACAAACTTCCTTGCCACAAAACATCCGCAACATACTCTTCTCCAACCTGTTGTGGTGTTTCTGGTTGGGAGTTAATGTAAAGATTTCCGTTAAAGTCTCCGGAAATATTTACTGATTCTGAGATGAATTGTTTGAAGGATTTCATTCTTCCTCTTCTGGTTCGCTATTAAACATCGAATTTGCTACTTCAGGTTTAAATTCATCAACTTTTTCTGCAGCTTTAGCAAACAAAAGGTCTTTGATTTTATCGCTAATCTGCGAAGGTGATTCTTCAGCAGCAATCATATCCATTAAATCATCCATTGTTATAAATGTAATCAGTAATCGTTTTTATTTATATCTCCCCACCCTTAGGCATTTCTGCTATTTTTCCACTTGCTTCAACTGATTTTCCTTGAGAGTCTATATTTGGTTCCATCACTGGTTGCCCCAAATCCATTTGAGAAGTTTGTTGCCCTGGTTCTAGTGGCATACCTGTCATAGGATCTACAGGTATACTGGGGTCTGGAATAACTCCATCCTTAATTTCTTTTTTAATAATTTTGTCTTGCTCTAAAATTTCTTCATCAGTTTGACGAAGAATCTTACGTCTAACGTAATCTTGAGAGAAATATTTTCCAACATATGGTTCAGCAATTTGTACCATACCCAATCTTTCATTTAGCAACTCTGCATCTTTAAGTTCTGCAAAATGATTATCATACAAGAAGTCATATTGAATGTGTTCGTCCATTCTATTCCAATCTTCTGGGGTAATGATATTTTTTAGGATCAATTGAGTCCTCAACATATCACTAAACATATAAGAAAATCTCTTCCTCAGACGAGCAACAAATTTGCTGAATTTAACTTCATCGCGAAGAATCTCTGATGATCTTCCAAGATTAAACCCACCATCTCCACCAATTCTTGTTGTAGGTACATTTAAAGATCTATAAAGTTTTTCTTGGAAATAATTAATGTCAGTAATCTCTCCAAGGTTTTGTCCGCCAGGAAGTGTTGATATTTCAGTACCTCTTCCACCTTCTCTTCTTGGAAGCCAAAAATCCTCAAGCATTGCCATGAATTTTTTATCATCACGAATCTCACCAGTGCTTGCATCATATACCAACTTGTTACGATAACGCATCATAACATCGCGGAGATATTGTTCTGCTTTTACTTTAGGTAGATTGCCTACATCAATGTAGAAAATTCTTCTTTCTGGTGCGCGTGATAGTCTGTAGATAACAAGTGAATCTTCAATCATACGAAGTTGATTGAGAGATTTGATTGCCTTATGGAGATATGAAAGCGTTGAACCCTTATTTCTATCAACGAGTCCTGAAGTACAATATGCCACAGAATCTTTTGTCATTTTGATTCCTGCATTAGAACCTCCAAGAGCTCCAGGTGCTGGAGTTCCTGTTGGATATGTCATTTTTGGTTGATAGATAAAATATTCTTCAATTTCGGGAAAATCGAAATCCATTGGATTATCGACATTTCTATTTGAAATTTTTAATCTATCATTTTCTTTCTTTTTTGCTTGGCGTACATAACGCATTTTCATTGCGTCAATATATCTCAATTCTTGTATACCAGCCTCTGGATTTTTAAAATCTATTACTTTGTGGTAGTATAATCTACCATCAATATACCAATTTCTGTAGATTTCGTGTGCTTTTTTATCAAAATCTAGAAGTTCTAAAATATATTTAAATTCTTCTCTAATTTTTTTCTTAATGCCATCACTAGCATTTAAATTGTCCAAATCAATTTGAACAGGACTATCATTACTATCCGATACGATAGCTTCATTTACAATATCTTCAATGGCACTATCACACTCTGGGTGAAGCGCCATTTCACGATATCTTTTAATTAAATCGAATTCTGTTCTATAAACACCTTCAATATCTACATACGAACCAAAAAATCCACTAGTTAAATAATGGTCTACCCCGTCCTCCTTATTGGGAGGAACGGGGGACATTACACTTTGCGATAATGGTTCATTATCTTCAATAGAAAAACCAAAAAGTTTTGCCATAATTTATTTGATTACTTTTAATCTTTAGACTATTTATTATTCCTCATTTTATTACTTTTGTTTTTTTGAATCTTCCTTATCTTTATTTTTGTCTTCTGCACTGTCCTGTGCGGAAACAGGAGCCCAGTACTGAACTTGGAAGTCAACAGTAAACTCTTCAATTGTATCAGAACTATCATAAGAAAGATCAATTGCAGAAACACTTGTTGGAAAAATATCAAAGAATTTGTAAGTTGCAGCATGAGAAAGGCCGCCGCCAGTAGGGCTGTTTTTACCGGCGGTGCTCTTAGATCTCTTAAACTGTTGTACGTATGCATCACACATGTAGTTTGCTGGGTTTGAAAAACCACTAGCATCACCATACTGTGCTATAGTTTGCATCCACTTTTCCATAGCCTCACGAATTAGAAAATCTTCATCATTTATAATTGTGACAGTCCAAACATCGAATGTTCTGTCACCTGCAACCTTAAAGATTCTTCCTCTAAAAGGTACGTCAATGGAACCAACATTTGATGCCGGAAGTGCAGCAGCCTTACAGAGTAATTTGAAATTATCACCTAAAGTTATATTGGATGGTGGAGTTGGAATAGTTACCTCGAATAGATTGGGCCTAGCGCCACCGCCTTTGAGTGCTGATTTGAAGTCCTGAATAGTGTTTGCCATTTTTAGTTCCCCCCTAATTTTTGTTTTATTTAAATCAAATAGTACCAGCAACTTCTTCAAAACTTACTCCAGTTCTTGTGGCAACGAAAGTAAGTGTTACATAGTTAATTGATTTTGCAGGTTTCAAGTAAATGTCTGCTCGGAATTCATTGTTATCAATAACATCAGGAGTATTGTTGGAAGTATCACAGACAACCAAGAATCCATAAAGACCTCTCTTTGCCTGAACATCGCGAAGATAAGGATCGACAATGTTTCTAAAATTGGCTCTAGTAATTTCGTCGTTTAGTTCAAATAGTTGAGCCTCTGCACTTCTTTGGAGTGATTGTTCGATTGTCAGGAACAGACGACGAACATTGATCCTATCAAAAGCAGATGCATATCCTAAAGCAGTCCTATCTCCAAAAAGCAGAATACCAAGCCCAGGTTGATTAATAATGGAGTTAATTCTTTGTGGGTATAGTTGGTCTCTCTGCGCTTTATTTGGATTATATGCCAACTTAATTGCATTATTGAGGATTCCACGTTGTTGACCTGCAGGTGAGAACCAAGGATAGGCAACAATACTAGTTCTAACCATCAATCCAGCAACGTCTGCATTGCAGGGAATATATCTGAACTTATTGTTGAATCTATCAAAGGTGTACTTATATCCAGAATCAAATACTGCATAAGATGAAGAGGAAAGTGGTGAGAAGAACTCAAGAATATTATCTGTCTGAGTGTCTGTATTTGTAATGTCAACAACATCAGCACGATGTGGTGAAATTACTGTAACACAATCCTTTCTGGAGTTTGCAATTGAGATGAGGTGGTTTGCTTTTGCTTGAGATTCAAACTTATTAGGCATTCCAGGACCCATAATCAAGTAATCAACTTGAATTTCGTCTCTATTTGAGAACAAATTGTAAGTAGTAAATAAATCACCTAGGGTTGCTTGCATTCCTGTTCCATTGTCACCATAATCAGAACCACCGGTTAAGTTATAAGTAACATTTCCCAATGCACTAAAAGTTATGCCTTGTGAGGGTTTATTCCAGAGACCCTCAGCATTTGTGAATTCGGTAAATGCTGTAGAGAATCCTGTTGCTACAACAGTCTCATTTACATTTAACTCATCAGATGGGTTGTCTCCAACATAAACATAATTCGAGAATGTTGCAAGATACTCTTTCCACCAAATTTTCTGTGGAGCACTGACTGCAGATACTGCATCAGATGCTTTTGAAAGACCGACATGCTTTTCTACCAAGTTTCCTTGGATTCCAGTAACAGTTCCAGTATCATCAACAATTACGATGTGAATTTCATCACTCTTACCATTTCTATTTGTGGCATATTGTGATGTGCCTGGTTTTGGTGCAATTGAACTCCAATAAATCGCAGTATTTGACAATGATAAGGTTTGCTCGTTGTACCAATCTTTTATTGGTGCAGTTCCAGTGTTAATAGTTGTAGAAGTTGTAGCAACTCCAGCACTAGTAATCAGATTTACTGTTAGGTTTCCTCCACCAGTTGATGGTCTAAAAGATCTCAGGCGGGAATTTGGAGCGTAAGTTATTTGGGTATTTGTGCCATTTGTAGAAACCAGAGAAGTGATTTTTACGTCAACAGTATCAGTTCCTACTCCAGTAATAATACCCTTCAAATATCCATTGAAAAGGGATGTCGTTCCAACACCAGCTGATGGTACATCAGTAAGAGTTGTGGTAACACCCATACCAACAGAAACTTGTCCAGCAAAATCAGAACCTACTTTAATAATTTGGTCTGCTTTGTCGTCAATAACACAAACTTTTAAATTATTTGCCCAACGTCCTGGATTTTTTGCAGCAAAGATGTAGTTTGCAATATCATCTGCATAGTTTGCCTCATAATCATCAAAGTTTTTGATTTTTAGTGTTGGCTCACCTGCAGTAGAAACTCCAGCAACGTTGCGGATTGCATTCGCATTTACTAGGTTTGCACCATCCACTCTTGCTACCTTAAGAACACCACCATATGAAAGGAATGATGATGCACTCATCCAATATTCATATTGGGCATCGGTTGAAATTGGTTTTCCAAAGGTTTGAATTAATTCATTCTCTGTTGTAATATCAATTGCTTCTTCAACTGGACCAATTGCAAAAGGACCAGCAATTGCTCCGATATTATCTAATACATTATCAGCTCTTCCTACAGTTAGATCAACCTCCCTTACAAGTACGCCGGGAGATAATTGAGGAGTCGCCATGTTTTTCTCCGTAATCTCAGTTAACTAAAAATTATTTATTAAAAACTTACTTTACGTGGGAGGAAACACGACGTGAATAGCAATCACCAGTCAGGATAATCAAACTCAGATGAATTCTTTATCGATTTTCTACCTTCAGATATTCTTTTTATGGTACATTCTTTGCATTCATACGAATATGAGGATGCAACTGGGCCCCTATCTTTACGAGTTCTATAAAATTCTCCAATTAAATTTTTAATTTCGCCACAAACTCTACATTTTCTATCTGTTAGTAAAAGATGACCTAATCTTATCTGCTTATCTAGTTCCATTATGATAGATATTCCCACATATACGCACGATCGCCATATTCATCCACATACCATCTATCACCATCACTGTCTGTAAAACTTGTTTCATCTAGTCCGTCATTAATAAAACCAAATGGTGACATATCCTGCTCTATCTGATTTTTTTGCTCCTCATATAGTCTCTTTCTTACATCTTGGTCTGTAAGTTCTTTAAAATAATCTTGAGCTACTAACCAAGCATAAATTACTAAGCACATTGCCAAGTCATCGTTACATCCTTCTTCAGCCTCGAAAGAGTTGTGCTTCTGGATAAATGTTGTCAACTCCGAAATTATTTCATAGTCGTTAAGAAAAAGTTTACTCTCCTCAATCATTGTCTTTAGGTTTAGACATCCAACTTTTTTTACAGTTTTGGACATTTTAACTCCAAGTTGAGTTTTCTTTCCAGAAAATCCTTGACCAACAATTTGACCTGCTCTACCTCTCATAGAACACATGAGAAGATTATTGTATTCTAAGTCATATTGAAGAATGCTTGCTACCTGATCTCCAACGTCATTTACCTCACATAAAATATATGCATTATTATATGCTGTCGCCGCTTCGTGAATTATACTGGGGAAAAGCATAGGTTTAATTTCATTATTTCTATATTTTGCAACTACTTTGTGGGGGAATTGTGTAATATCAATAATGGTAAACGCAGAGTAATCATTTCCAACACCTCTAGCAACGTCTACAGTAATGAGATAATCATGATTCTCCTCTGGGTCTACATAAACATCTAGACCAGCACTACGGGTCTTGGGGGCATCGTAAACAAGGGTTCTAAGTTTAGATGGTGCAATTAGAGTATCGACAGAACCTAAGAATTCGCATTCAAACTCAACCTTAAACTGTTGTTCTGATGTGTTTGCAATTGTTTGCTTTTTCCATTCCTCATCTCTTCCGGGAACTTCACTCCAATGAACGTCTGTAAAGACATATTCGTTCTTACCCTTTTCCGCATCATGCCACATTCGGTAAAAATGATTCATACCATGTGGAGTAGAAACAATTATAACTTTAGTTTGTTTACCTGAAGTAATTGTTGGATAAACTGACGCAAAGAATGAGTCTGCGATATGATTTGGAACGAAAGCAAATTCGTCCAAAAATAGGATATTGAATGACATACCACGAACTGCAGAAGCAGAAGTAGAAGCAGCCAAGATTTTACTTCCATTTTCCAATTCCAAAGAACCTTTGTTCCAAGATATAATTCCTTGCTGCATCCATTTTGGTAGATTTTCATAAGCGGTTTGTAATCTATCTAATAGTTCCCGTGCCGTTGCTGCTTTGTTTGCAAGAATACCAATATTAACATTATCATTAAATACTGCATAATGTAGTAAAAATGATACTACAGTTGTAGATTTGCCCGTCTGGCGAGGCATCTTGCATATATTGAATCTATGATTGTGAAAGTTATTGATTAACTTTTCTTGGAAATGATATGGTTTAAATGTTTGAAGACCATGATCCAGAGTTACAATCTTTACATAATTATTTGCAAAGTAAACGGGATCATCCTTACATCTCATAAACTCAAGAATTTGTTCTTGAGTAAACTCAATTGGGGTATTTGCTTTTTTTAAAAGTGGATTGCCAAGATAAACATCAGACATAATAAAAACCTACTTATTAGTTACAATTCCAACGGCGAAGTGCTTTATTAATATTGCTATCTGGATCTCTTGCAGTTTCTGCAGAAGTTAGTTTTGATTTCATTCCTTTCATTCGACGACAAAATGAAGCACGACGTTTCGCTCTTTTTCCTTCTGGATTTTTTTCAGTTACTGCAGTTTGAAGTTTTGAACCGGGGTTCTCTCTACGATATGCTTTAACTGCCGCTGAACTTAATCCATCAGTTTTATCTTTACGGTTGACTGATTGCCAATCTTCACCAATTTCAACTTCTTCTCCCATTGTCTTTACATAATTCTTATTTGAACCTAACTTTGCGGAACTGCCGCCCTGGGAACTAAAAGTTTGAATAAGTGGTTGTCCTGGTTGAATTTCAGAAACCGAATGGTATACGACTATTGAACCTGGATAAACTTTTTGAATCTCATCGTTGATTTCTTTTCTGGAAGGTGTCTTTACTTGTGGGAAGAACATCTTGAGAGAATAATATTTTCCTCTCCATGAAAGAGTTACCGCGATGACATTTCCAGTCTGTGCTTGCAGTCTTGTTGCTTCGCTCATTTGAGATTTAAAACCTTTGATTGGTTCTGGTTTGATTACGTCAACTACTTCCGCAAAAGTATTTCCGTTTAAGTCTTCTATTGTTTGTTCTGGCACACAATTTGGAACTGTTTTTTTGCCCTTTTTCTTCATTCCAACTTGCTTATATCCGGACCAACACGCCTCATCAACTTCACTTTCTCCGCCATCAAGATAGTCTGCTGCAGTATCAATATAGTCTGCTGCTTTAGTGATTTTTGACTGAACCCATGCCTCTAAATTACCTTCACCTTTTCCAACTTTTGCTCGCAATCTTTTTACGGCATTTTCGATAGTTTGAAGTTCGCCGCGAACCATTGAATATTCTTCATCTTTTGATTCGGGTATAGTAGGCATAGTTATATTATAGTCTTTTTTTCCAGAAACCACTTCTGAAGGTAATGAAAACATATCCCAGTATTTTTGTCCGTATTTACACTCATCTCTAGACTCAACTTTTTCGCATTTAGGACAATATCTTCCTGGATTTTCTCTAATTGGTCCATCCCACTCATAATTTAAAGCATCCGTACTTTCTGATTTAGTTCCCCAGTTGTCAGCACCAACCTTACGGCATTTAACCAAAGCACCTGATGCATACGCACTTGGCCAAACACTATATCTAGACTTTACTTTATGGTAGCAAGCATCTTTAGTTCCGCTACCTTTACCTTTTTTATCTTTTGCTTCTTGTATATCCATTTCTTCTTTGATTTTCTTTCTAGGTGAATCTGTAGAAACATAAGTTGGTTTTGCAGCACCTGATTTCTCTTGTTGACCAGAATCTGCTACCTTTTTTCTTCTTGATGCGGAACGTCTTTCTGCAGGAGTCATGCTTGCTCTTTTAGAAGAAGACACACATTTTGGAACTCCTTCTCCCTGTTCATCACTTGCACATGTTCCACCTGTAACTACATTTACCCAACCAGATTTACCATCCTTTGATTTTGATTTACCAAACCAATCGCGAAGACCCTCTTCTTTTACAGTATCTTCATATGCAATTCTTTTTTTGCTATGTTCAATTTCTCCTTTTTGCTTAGCAATCAATTTCCTTGACCAAGCGCCAACATTAATATCTTTTGGATTTTCATCTGGCATTCTCTTTTTGGGATTGTCGAAAACATCGACATCACCATCAGCATCACGATCAACATATTGAACAGCAGCGTGATGCACTAACTGTTTAAGATCAAGATTAGGATCTAACTGATGTTGTTTTGCCTTTAAATGTGGCGTTTTGTGGGAAAATTTTGGATATTTCATTCAACTGGTTTTGATTTAGTCTCCTCACCTTTTGCTCTTTTCTTTCTCGCCGCACAGTGAGCACGTTGAGAAAATCCTTTTGGACTAGAGCAATCAATACTCTTTTTATATTTATCGCTCCAGTCTTCTTGAAACTGTTTAAATGTCTTCATTTTGAGTTTGCTGCTTTAAAAGTTTTGCTAACTCGGCAGTAGATCCAACAAAAAGAGCGTTGTTAACTGTAGTGGGTCCTTTACCAACCTTTTCTTCTTCAATATCTTTGAGTTTCTTTTGAAGATCCATTAACTTATCCGTAGCATCCGCGACATTCTTAATCAGTTGTCCGGCAACCTCATAAGCTCTTGGCATTTCACTTTCTTGAGCCAATTCTAAAATTCCGTTAATTGCCTCTTGACCTTTTTCTATAATAGAATAAAGATTTCCTCTTGTATATTCATAATCTTTTTTAACATCATCCATTGCTGAGGATATCTTCTCAAATTTTTCAATTTCGGATTTATTGTCGATAGGAACTATTTCCCCATCTACATTAAAAGCATCATTTAACTTATCGAATTTTTTTGTCATTTTCATGCTATACTACCACTAAATCCAAAATCATCACCTTGCTCTATTAGATCATCATCTGCGGCAGTAATTGATTTTACTGGAGCACCTGCCAAGTGAGAAGTTATGGTTGTATTATCCTTACCCCTTTCAACAGTTATTGTGTTACCGGACTTAGACTTAATGTATAACTCCTCACCCTCAAGATCGATATAAGTATCGACGGTAATTGTAGATGCATTATTTACTTCAATAACAAGGTCCTCAACTCCAATATCGTTGGTTATGTTTGTTAGAACAATTCCAGTATAATTTTTGATCGCTCTAGGTTCGGCAGAATACACCACATCTCTAGATGGAGTTGTTGTATATCCTCCAGCAACATATCCAACCGAAGATTTTTTGATAATATCCCTGGTTGCAGAAGAAAGTGGTCCGAAGAGATAAGTTTTTGCGGTGAATCTTAGAGTATAAATTAAAACTCTTCTTGTATTAAAATCTCCCTCATAATCATCTTGCATTGTGATATTCTCAAGAACTACTGGAATATCCCTCTTTTCATTAATAGTATCAACCAAATTAACTGTCATAGTATATGCTGGTTGAAAGTATGGTAGAATTTGTTCTACAATTTGAAGAGCATCATCATTAAGTTTTGACATAATACTCAATTCAAATTGCATATTATATGGAACTGGTAAATATCCCTTTTTAATTTCACTACCATCCTGTGTAGACTTCTCTGTAAAATATTGAGTTGTTGTTGATTTTCTACTTGAATCGTATGTCAGGCCAGTAAATTCAAAAGACATTCTGGGTAATGTAATTTGAACCGGTTTATTTAAATTTGGCGATTGATTTAATCTTGCTAGAAACTTTTGGGTTGGGCCATATGCCAGAGGAACTTTAATTATACTGACTACTTGATCCGAATTATTTGTATGCCTGATTTCTATATTATTAAATAAAGAACCAAAAGAAACAACAGTTCTTCTTAATATTTCGTGGTAAAAGTATTCAAACATGACACTAATTTATTGTATTACTATTTAACAATTCTATTGAAGACTATTTATGGCATACCAAATGGATTTACTTCGCTAAAATCTATTATTTGATCTGCTTCATCTTCAATTTCATTATTTGCAGCGTAACCATCATCTGCAATTCTGACATAATCATCAACGGTTTTTAAGTAGTATGATGCGCTGGATGCGGCCCCAACTATATTTTCTCCAACTACAAATTTACCAGTAATCTGAGATACTTGAAGAACTCTAGTAATTGAGTTCCACGATTTCACTCTTGCAGTTGTGCTGCTTGATGAACCAACAACAACTTCGTTTAAAACAAAGTTTCCGGAAGATGTTAAAATTGGATTACCTATCGTGATTGTGGGTGCAACAGTATATCCAGCTCCCGCATTAGTAATACGAATTGAAGTAATTGAACCACCTGCCGAAACAACGGCTGTTGCTGCTGCAGATACTGTAGAAACCCCCGTAAAAGTAATAGTCGGTGGGGTTACATATCCAGAACCACTATTAGTTACAGTAATTACTCCAACTACACCATTTCCTATGGATGCAATACCAGTAGATCCTTTACCTCCCCCACCAATAAATCTAACTCCGGGTGCAACTGTATACCCAAATCCTGGGTTTGTAATTTCAACACTTTGAACTGATGATGTATTTGGGGAAACATTCTGATTGCACACAACAATATTATCAATCATTATTGCAATTGCCGATGCAGTTCTTCCTGATGGTGATGATGATATTCCAACAGTTGGGGTACTAGTATATCCCCCCCCTCTGTTAGTAACTTGAATATATCTAACTCCACCATTAACTACTGATGCCAATGCGGTTGCAGTGGCTCCTGCACCAACCATTGTTAAATTAAACACATTTCCAATAGGATTTTTATCACCATCAACTGAATCAGTGCCACTAACAAGATCGTCTATTTCATCAATATCAGTGTCAATAAGTTCATCCTCATATCTAAACAGTTCGCACTTAAGTTGATATGTATAAAGACCTTGAAGTTGATAAAATGGTTTTTCGTGCTCTACAAATTTAATTTCAAATAATCTATTACCAAGAGGAAAATAAATTAAATCACCCTCTTTTGGTCTTGATGATAATTTGATATTTGTTTGGTTTTGAATAAGTGGCGAAATATAGTTTTTAAATCTTTCTCTAGATATAATTAAATTAATCTCGTTTAGAGATTGAATTCCAAACTTTGAAAGAATAGTCGTATTATCACCATATCCTTCATAGTTGTCTATGTAAGCCTCTATTGGATATGCATTATTAAATTCTGATTCTATAACTTCTCTAATGACAGTTTTTTCTGTGATAAAACTTCTTGGAATATAGTGAACGTCAATTCCATACATTCTAAGTTGTTCGTTAATCAAATCTTGAATAAGTCCTTGCTCCGATTTTGAGCCTTGTTGAAAAAATGGGTTTAACATATCTTATCCAATCATATCAAATGGGGGAAGTTCGTATGTATTCGACATTTTTTCCATCAAAATATCAATTTCTCTTTGGGCATCTTCATACATCTGTCTTCCATTCAATTCGACTCCACCTGGGAGCTTAACGCCAGTAAATTTCATCATATTTTGACCCCACTGTTTTTTAATTAATGAGGTTAGGTATGGTTTTAAGAAAGAATCATTCCAAACTCTTGAATAATCATTTGGATCTAAAGTTGAGTAACAATCAATAATGATAAACTCACCTTCTCTAACCGATGACCAATCAATATCTAAATATAATCTATCTTGCCTTTTGTTGAATCTTATTTGCTTCTGAGTGTTTAGTAAAAAATCCAAGTCTTCCAAGTAAGTTTTAACCATTGCATAACTTAATAACTCAACTGCACCCCAATAATAAACATCGTTTAAAAATAATTGATATTTCACACTAAACATATTGTTAGTTATAGTGTTTGCACCATCAAAAGTAAAAATTTTATTAATACCAATTACATTGGGTGGAACTTGAAGATAATTGCTATTTTCATAATAATTGAAAGTTGCTGAAGTTCCCGAAATATTTGTTGTTACACTAGTGCTTGCTATACCAACACCATTTTCTATTCCACCAGAGTGACCTGCCCTTCCTCTATCTATGTCATTTTGAGTTAATTTGTATTTGTAAAAAGTTGGATATACTCCATCAAAATGTCTTTCTTGAAAAAACTGAATTGCATCATCAACTAAATCTTCAATTTGCTCATCAGCAACATTAATCTCTAAAACTGGCGCTCCCAGTTTTCTTTTACAATAATCTATCAATTCTTGTCTGGTAGATGGTTGCGCCATTATTCAATCTTTTTTAAATATTTATGAATGTCTTAACCCCACTTAGATACAACTTCTTGTTGTTTCAAATATAATTTTATGTACGCTTTTGAGTATTGTCTTAGGGTTTCTAAATCTTGAATAGTATCAATATCCCTTGCCAACTTTTCATATTCAAACATCTTGTTAATATCGTCTAAAACTATTTTATTTGGATCCATCAATCAAACTCCTAAGTAAATTTTTGATATCATCTAAATCATTTTTTATATCTCCAACATCATTTTCTAATTTTTTTACTCTATTTGATTCATTTTCTTTTATCTTTTTTAATTTCATGTAGTTATTATATTCATTCATATCTAAATTTAAAATAGCTTGGCTGTTTGGATCCCTTATTAAATTGTTATGATCCTTTACTTTTATGTAATCCATATCATGCTAAACAAATAACTCTTAAGTCTTTTAATCTTGGTGGATACGCCTGATTTGTTCCCGCACCAATTAATTTAATACTAAGATATTTAAATGCTGGAAGATTTGAAATAGTAAATTCATGATCTGTAAAAGACAGTTCATTACTTTTGAATGCTAAAGATTTACTTTTTTCTATCTTATTATCGGAAGTTCCATCACTTAATGCTCTATACAAATCTGGGTCATCTGCACTGGATTCATTCGAATAACCAGGGAAAGGATAGTAAATCAATTCTTGATTTGGATCATTTTTTATTGCATATAAGCATCTTAAATCACTATATTCATTAATATATGCAGCTACAATTACCTTTATAGAGGTTGCTGGAATTTCTAATTGTATTGGGTTTGTTGCATAAACAAAGGATGATGGGTCATCTTTTAAAGTGGAAACTCTATCATCTGCGGCATAATTTTGGATGGGATTATTAATTCTGTTGGTAACAAAAATCATCGATGCCCTATCTAAGTCAACTACCGGCGAAATAAACCTATTAGTAGTTTCCAAAAACATGTTCACTGTTAATGATTTATTGCCAAAGAATTCATTATTGGATGATAAAAATTGCTGCTCATTTTCTTTTGAGCATATCAATCTTGGAGATTCAAAATAGTTAGTTTTATTTAAGTTTATTTCGTCAAATCCCTGATCATAAAAAGAAAATTCCAAACCATCTACACTTGTTCCAGATACAGTTCTTACTCTTGCAGAAATATCAGTTCCGTTGAGTGTTAATGTCTGAATAACTGGTTTTGCTGATTCAAATTGTATATTTTGAGTCGCTGTAATTTTATCTCCACCGGTTATTTTTGTTTCATTAATGTATAACTTTGGAAAGGATGTACCAACACTTCTATCTACTTGTCCTTGAGGTAATGGACTCGTATTTCCTCCCGATGAAGTGTCAACTTTAATATGATAATAATCAAAGTCTATGGAATCTGTAATTGTAGAATCCTGTAGAGTATGTGTTTTATTGATTCTTCTTAAAGAAATTCCATTGAGTTCATACTTATAAACGGGAGCTCCTGCAGAATATGTGAAATTTCTAGTTTGATCTATTTGTCTTGTTATTCCTGTAAGAGTGTTTCCTGAAATCCCCTGATATGCAATAATTTCTCTACCAATTCGTATATAACCCGGATTAGTGCTACTAATTCCTACGTTTTCAAATGTATCAAATTTTGCTACAGAATCAACAACAATATTTCCCGTTGATGATGCACTATAATTTTGAGTTAACTTAACTGGTTTGATATCCGGCAATACATCTCTTATTACGACATTATTTTCTTCGGCGTGCATTGCATGGTTCCTGTGGTTTACCTTTATATGCAATCCATCAGTTTCAGTATCAATTTCTCCATCTACAATCAAAACACCTCCGCCATTTATATCTGTTCGGATACCTGAACTATTGATATACTGTAGAGTATTTCCAATTCCAGTTACAAAGTCTCCCTGAACATTATCTAAAATTAATTCATTTATTCCAAAAAGATTTTGTACAGACATTAGTAAATTAATACCAATATCATCATTACCTAACTGCGATATTGTGACAATATCTCCATCACTATAACCAGTTCCGCCACTGTTTATTGTTGCTGCTACTGCAACCCCATCAGTAATTGTTACATCAACTGTCCCATTCTTACCCTCACCGGTGATACTGGTTAATGCTATTCCCGTATATGTTAGACTACCCGATGATGGTGTGTATCCTATTCCGGGATTTACGATTGTTAAACTACCTGTAGCAATACCCGCAGAATCAACATAATTGCCAGAAGCATTACTTCCCTGCTGTACTATTGTATTTCCTAATTTTAAAATATTGTCTTGAATTGTTGTACCTAAACCAACACGAATTCTCTTAGAATTAAATTCTAAGGGATTGGGTACTAATTCTGCAATCTGATTATTCGCTACGGTTAAATCTGGATTATAAAAATTAAAATCACCAAAAGAAGATGTAAAGTTTGCTCTGTAAAGTGTAAACTTTAAATCTTCAAATCCACTTTCTGTCCAAGTTTCTCCATTTTGAGATTTAAATAATCCACCAGATAGTGGTTGCTTTGTTACCAATAATTGCTTTGATTCTAACCCAGCAAGTGTGGTAACATCTACTTCATTTAATCTAGAAACCCAAAGACTATATGTTGGTAAGTTTGCCATAACAACTATGGCATGAAATTTTTTACCACTTAAGTATACTGGAGATGGAAAAACAACCCTCGTCGGTAAAGATGCATCATCCGATACTTGTATTTGTTTTGGATTTAATACAACCTCACTGAATGGATATACTTTTGGGGTAGGAACTCCCAATTCCATTGGTCTCAGTTGAACTGCTACTGGCAAAGACTTATCTTTTGCTGAAAAATATAAATCTACCGAAGTTATAAAAACTCCAGAGTCGTTATCAATATAAAAGGATTGAGCTAATGGATTTACAACTTTCATTTTATTGAGACTTTTTACTATTTATTTTCCTTTAATAGATCTATTTCTAATTTTAACTCTTTAACAGCTTCTATTAAAACCGGGATTAACTGTATATAGTCCACGGAAAAATATCCAGAGTCATCCACCATTACCATCTCAGGAAATTCTCTTTGAATTTCCTGAGCTATTACTCCATAGTCAAATCCACTTTTTCCACTCAAATCTTTCATTTTATCGTTCCACTCATAATATTTTCCATTTATATTTGATAATCTATCAAGATATTTCATTTTTTAAAAGTTTATATTCATTAATCTTTGTAATGCATTATTTATAGAAATAATATTCTTCTTAAGGCGTATATCGCTCATTTTTCCGCCGCCGCCACCGCCACCACCGCCGCCACCACCGCCGCCGCCCATTCCACCACCACCACCACCGCCGCCGCCACCGCCACCACCGCCGCCACCACCGCCGCCGCCCATTCCACCACCACCACCACCGCCGCCACCACCGCCGCCACCGCCACCGCCACCACCGCCGCCACCACCGCCGCCACCACCGCCGCCGCCGCCACCACCGCCGCCACCCATTCCACCGCCGCCACCACCGCCGCCAGAGGGAGCGCCACCGCCACCACCGCCCATTGGGGCACTACCGCCACCACCGCCGCCACCACCGCCGCCGCCGCCACCACCGCCGCCGCCCATTTGGCCTGCAGTTCCTCCACCAACTCTACTTCCTTCAACTGCCACTTTTGCCAAATTATTTCCTGGATTTGTTACTGTTTTTTGTCCATGCTTAATATTGCCAGTTCCAACTTGTATATTTGCCGCCGATGCAAAATCACTGTTGTTTATCTTGTTAACAATTCTATTTTGAGCCTTTGCGCTCATATCTTTATCAATATTTTTAATTTCCTTCTTAGAAAGTCCTGCATCCTTAGCTAATTCTTTCAATCTACCAGCACCACCATCATAAAGTTGCTTTGTGCCATAGTTGTAGTAAATTGTTGTTGGTGCTGGTTTGGGTGTTGGTGTTGGTGTTGGTGTTGGTGTTGGTGTTGGTGTTGGTGTTGGTCCTGGTGTTGGTCCTGGTGTTGGTCCTGGTGTTGGTCCTGGTCCCGGTGTTGGAACTGGTGTTGGGTAATCTATTGGGAAATCAATAAATACATCTTCGTTTCCAGGTCCACCTATGACATTGATTACTTGAGTAATATTGGTTTCTACTCGAACTGGTCTAGTGACTATGACATTTTCTTGTACGGTATTTATTTTACCTTCGGCATGATAATTTTCTTCTGCTGCCGTTGTAAAAGTTCCAACAACTAGAGAATTGACTCTACTACTTGTAAGTCTGAAAGCTCTAACACCCGCTTCAAATGTGGGATTTGCATCTACATTTGGGTTTGGAATAAAAAATGATCCAATAACAACCCCATCATCATTTGTCACTAGTCTTAAATCGGTGACTGTTGCCTCCGCTTTGGTTGTTGACCCCCTAAGTTTCATTCCAACAGCAATATAACCTAAAAAATCCGACGCCTTATCGGATAAACTATATGTGTCAACATTCAAAATGGTTGAAGTTGCTGAATAGTTAACAGGAATTGTTTGATTTTGATTGTATGGATTAATATCAAAAATATCTTCTGGATTTGTATAATCGCCATACTTATGATTTTGTACAGCAACTCTAAATCTGCAACTTGGTAATTGTGGATTATCAAAAGAACCAACAACAGTTTCTCCGACCTGGAAAACTCCAGATGTCATTCTAATCTCAATTAGTTTTGGAACAACAAATTTGCTAACATCAACTCCACCAAAAAAAGGATAAACTCTAGTAAGAGGTTTCATCCTTTTTGCAGTAAATTCAATGTTTCTAGACCTCATATAAGGTAATACTTTAGATGCTAGAACTCTATCGCCAAAAGATACCGTTTTTGACTGCGGTTCTTTTGGTGCGGTCATTGATGGTGGAGCTAAAGTAGTCATTTTTTTCCTTATTTTATATTGTTGATATTTTTATTGAATTGTCCTATCTAAGTTATTATTTAGGACAAAACTGCATCAATGTTAAGAACGTTTTCCCATCCTTAAATTAGTTCCTGGTATTTTTGGAGCCCTATTTTGACCCATACCTGCCCCCATAATAGAGCCTGTATTATTTGTGGGTTTACTTAAGATATTTGGATCTTTAATTCTTGGTTTACCCTTGTCATCTCGTTTTACCTGACCTGTCCTAATATCTAAGAGTTTATCAACAGTTCCCATTTTACCTTTAAGGACCTGCTTAACATATTTGTTATTGTCTTTTATTAGTTGACCTTCTTTTTTAGTTCTATCTTCTGGTCTGGTTGCTGGCAATGTTTTCATCGGTGGCATTACAAAAGAACTATTTGCCCCATCTTTTGGTATTCTTGGAGCAACGGAGTGTGAACCCATGCCCATTCCACCACCGCCCATTCCACCACCGCCGCCACCGCCCATTCCACCACCGCCGCCACCGCCACCCATGTTGGCGTTGATACCACCTTTAAGTTTTGAAGGAAGAGCGCAAGCTGAAACACCTGGACTTGATACTTTAGGTTTATTAACTTTTGGAACAGTTTTTGGTGGAGCAGAACTAGCGGCAGTTTGAGCTGCATTAGGTGTTGAAGTGGTTGTTGCAGTGGGTTTAGTTTCTGCTTTTGGTGCATTTGTTGTAGGTGGAGACCAAGTTTCATGAGAATTCCATGTCACTGGCGCTAAACCTGTCTGTTGATCATTTTGAGTAGTTCTTGTTTGTAAACTTGTCTCAGTAAATGCATCTCCAATTTCTACAGTGTTTGGTTTTACTCTTACCTGATCGACCCAAACATCAGATGATGGATATAGTTCTATAGTTCCTGTATAGAACTCTTCTGCAAATGGATTGACATTAACAGATCTAGTTGCATATGGTTGATTAATTAATCTTACTTCATTGTAGTCTAAAGTAATAAGTTGGCCAGTTCTTCTTACTCCACTTCCTATCAATGATCTATCAACTCTAGAATCTGCGTTTGGTCTTAATGGTCCAGAATTTCTTGATAGACTTATTTTAGAGGTTGTTCCTAATTGTAAATCTAATGATGTTGTATAGTGGGTTGGTCTTAGTTCTAAATTTTGGGTATCAATACTATTTTTAACAGTAGTTGATTTATTTTGTGCAATTGTTGTAGAAAAATTATCGACAAAAAATCCAGATTTAAAACGATTCAGTCCATTTTCATCAGTTACAGTGAAATTAGAAGTATCAATTTCTAAAGCAGAGAGAGAAGTGTAGTATTCTAAGTTTTCTATCCTATCTTCAAGTCTGCCAATATCTGCCATAGTATATCTTCTGTGCTCTTTAATTTCAATCTCAGCATCATCAATATTGCAAAGATATGGGGGGAGATATACAGTTGCTAGTTCTATAGCATCATCATTTGTGAGTGGAACCTGTGGTATTTCTGCAGAAATACCGTACTTAATGTAAAATAAACCAGTTTTATCCAACAAAATTTTATCTATTCTAGGTAAATAGAAGGAATATGTTAAGATAATAGACTCATCTGAAGCTAAAATATTAGGTGCAGAATTTCCTGCTGAAGTAAAGTTTCTACCAAAAAATTCAAAAGGAGATCTTGAACCGGCAGTAACTTCTATTGAAGAAACTCTAGGTCTAATATCAATAATATCTGTAGAACGAACATCGTCATCAACGGCATCTACTTCACAATAATCGAATTGTTCATATGAATTTACTGTAGTTATATCCCCGGTATCTGACGGTAAGAAACTTGCCGATTCGTAAACTATTTTTAATTTTCTCGATAAAGTTTTTGCTTTACTTTGTTTTATTATTTTCGAATAGTCATAAATTGTTGATTTTTGATTTGTATCTAATAGGAACAAAGATGTTACGTCCCTATCTCCAACGTCAACCAAAGAAATGTTTGCAGTTATACCACTTTCTTTGAATACTATTTCCTCCCCCTCGATAAATTTATTTGAATTTACATATACAAACCCTATCTTTAGGTCGTTAATTTTTTCAGAGTATAATCCTATTGCTTTACTAGTTCTTCCAACAAATTCTTCGCCAATCAATAAGTCGCCAACTCTATTTGTTGGGCCACTTAGAGATGTGAGAACTAGAGATGGTAGGTCTGGATCATTTATATCATTAGATTCAAAAATTCCATAAACTCTTGTTACTTCTGGTTCCAATAAGCAAATTTCTTCATCTTGAACTCTGGTGCCATATGGATAATTTCCATATACTAAACCATCATTAAGAGTGGTTCCACCAATTCCTGAGGAGGGTAAAGATGATTTATTTACTATTAATACATTTGCCCTATTCTTTGTTTTTATTTTAGATTTTATATTTATTTTTCTTAATGTGGTTATTAATTTTGCTCTACCACTTCCAGACAATCCTTTTATCTGTAATGATAACGAACCATTTGAAAATACTAAATTATTTGAACTTAATGGTTGAGTGTTACCGTCTTCAGTTATTAAAGTATATCTTTCTTCATCATAGGGTAAAAACGTCTCATTTGCACCCGCACTTATAATTTCGGTTGAACCCAATACAATTGTTACATCATATTGTTTTTTTATTGTTAAATTTGTTTCATTTAAATCTACACTTTCTAAGTTTCTCTTGGGCAATACTGTGTATAAAGTATTATCTGAAGAAGTTGGTACAGGAGTTGATAGAATCCTAAAGTCAGTTGGATTTATTGATGATGTGGGCAAAGCTCCATCACATATTCCATGGACGGTTGTTACTCCGCTGATAGTTAAAGTTTTTCCAGAAACTGACTCAACAGATGCGAAAGTAACCGTAGAAACTCCTGGATTGGTAAATGCAACTAAATTCCCGGTAGTTACAACTCCGGTAAAGAAATTCTCAACAGAAGTAACAACCGAAATATTTCCACTTCTAGCACCAATTGTTACCTGACCTATTGGAACAGAAACTGACTGTATAGTGTCTGCAGAAAAAGTGAAGGCGGTTCCTACAATTCCATATAAAGATTCAACGTCACTCATTGAGTATTGACGTGTTTTTTTAACAATTCTGTTATTATCTACACCATCAAAAATTAATTTTTCACCTAAAGAAAATGCCCCCTGTACATCATAAACAGTTAAAGCAACTCCTGCAGAAACTGGATATCTCAAGAATCCAGAAGCACCACTTTGTCTACCCTTAATGTGAGTTGGGGTATTTAGTGTTATTGGTGTGTTAAGGGTTAAATTTGTATATGTTTGTATGTCATATAAAGAAATATCCCATACATTTTCTTGTGGAGATGAAGTTGTATAGGAACCAGATTCTAAAGCAAAGTCATATACTCTTGCAACTCCAATTTCATTTCCTGCAGGGACTAGGGAAGAAGTTCCTACTCTAGAATCTCTAAGAGTTACATAATAACTAGTGCCAAATCCAATTATTGGCGAACCATAAACTCTATTCAGAGAAAGAGAATACCCAGTAGTGTAATTTACACTTTGGTCTGCTAGTGTTTTTGTTGTTCTTGGCTTTTGAAAATCAAAAAATCCTGGACTAATAGATTCAATTTCAAACCCCTTTACATATGCTTTAGTTGGAGAAATGCTATAAGTTCCTAAATCTTCGCTTGGTTGATTGTTATCATAAGTTAACTGCTCTTCTGTAAAAATACCATTATTTCCCTTTAGATTATTTAAAGTTTCTCTAGCAGTAATAACGGGAGAATTGACGTAATAATCTCCAGATTCATCGTAAGTTCTTCTTGCCAGTTCTTGGGCAAATACATTATATTCTGGTTTTTTATTAAACTTTCTTAATACACCATCTTCTATTTCCATCAAAACGACAAAATTATCTAAATCAGTAGCGTCTAATGGAATTTGGTCTAGTTTTGCAAAAATAGATAATCTATCTGCTCCAGGTGCGGCAAAATTATTAAATCCCTGAGAATTATCGTTTAGAGTTTCGTCATCAAAAGAATCTACTATTCTTTCAAATATTCTAAGACCAACTTTTGCACTTGGTGTTGCTGAATATGGCGAAAGATATAAAACACTTGTAGGAACTGTTACAAAAAATCCTCTTATAAAATATACTCCCTCTTCCAAATATACTGCAGAACCTTTAAAAGTGCTTTTTCCTGTTATTGTTGTTGCAAAAGACTGACCTCGCAACAAACTCAATTCTTTAATATCATCATCATTATCTTCTCCAGCTGACTCTAGAGATTGTTTGTCTACAACAATAGTATCGTCATCATTTACTAGTAAAGTTTCTCCGTTTAAAAATGTTAACTGCTCATTGCCTGTACCAGAAGCCAAATATTTTACATATAATGTAGTATTCTCTACGCCGCTACCCTGAGGTAAGAATGCTTGAATAGTTGCAGTTACTCCACTGGTTTGTCCTTTTATCTCCGAACCAATTAGAGTATCTAAGTAATATGATGATGGTTTGCCTTGAAATTGATTTTCTAAGATTACGGCATTTAAATCATTTTTATATGTTAAGTTGCCTGGGATTACTACAGAACCCTCTTTAAAAAAATGATTTCCAAACTGCTCAATTTGATTTTGCAGCATAGACTGCAAAGTAGTTAATTCCCTAGCTTGTACCGGAAATCCTGGTTTAAACAGTACTCTGAAAAAGTTTTTATCTCGGTCATAGTCATCATAATATGGGGATATATTGAGATTAAGTTCTTGTGCCATAATTCTTTAAAACTGCAAAATAATCTTAATGTCTTCTTTTTGATTAGATGACCTCGTTATTGAGGGTCTATTGTCAACATAAAGTATATCTCCAGAGTATTTTTTAACGTCTGGATTTGATACTCCATTGACAAAAACTTGACCAAGATAATATGTCTTACTATTTAGGATAGTGGAAATACCGCTAAAACTTGTGTCTATACCCAAATTTGTGTTTCCACCTTCGATGAGTAAAGAACCACCACTTGATGGGTTTGACGTAAACCTATTCATTCCAAATCCATATATGGCAGATGATGGATTTGAAGTTCCGTCCGAATTAAACCCAACTAAAGATTTATCCTGCCAATACTTTAAAACACCTGTTATTTTATCATAGGAAACAACTCTACCAACTGCAGTTGATCCTAAACCAACTGTCTGTTTAATTGTAGAATCTGGAAGAAAAATTGCGTTACTATATCCAACCCCAACTAATTTTAATGCGTATACTGCGCTGGCCTTGTCTACAATTAAATTTGTATCTGAATTTGCATTTTTTGGATTTCTAACTATCCCAACTCTAGCAATTTGATTTCCTGTAGTAAAAATTGTGTTTTGAATACTATTTTCTAACCTAGAGTAAAGTAATACGTTAGTTGCTCCAAGTTCTTTATAAACATTTGCTCCATGACCACCATCGGGAGGAATAATGACATCAAACGTTGGTGAAATCGTAGCATCAGGAACACCTCCGGATTTTAAATCCACCGTACCATAAGTATATCCAGAACCACCGTTAGATATGGTTATTGAAGAAACCTTTGAGTCTCCATTAATAACAATAGTAGCCTTTGCATCACTACCATCTCCTTTAATTGGTACATTTGAGTAAACTGCATTTGCAGTTCCAACCCCCACTCCCCTATTTTTTATTGTTGCAATCTTTATTTGTCCACTTGTTGCTGCATTATTTCTTACTGCAGAATTTTCTGTGTTTGTTAACCAGTTTTTTGGAACAGGTATATAATTAGTAGATTCGAATTTTATAATATCACTTGGTTTAATAGTAAACAAATATTTCCATATATATCCATCTCCACTATCTCCCGCAGTTCTTGGTTCTAAATCAGTAAAAATTGGTTGGTCAATAGATGGTTTTCCTACAGGATTTTCTGGGTCAACACCATTGTATAAGCAAATATAAACTTTATAATCATCATTTACTACGTAGTAATTTGCATTATATAAATTTGTAGCTTCTGATGGTTTTGATAAATTTGTCCTACTTATATCATGCCTATACATGTCATAAGTAGTGCCGGAGGTCCAAGTATTTCTTTTTATGACTTGCCTAACATCATCACTAAAAATTCTTTTTAATGCTATCATTGTGTCCCAATAATCATCTTCTTGCTCAAAACTATCTTTTGGAGATGGAGGACTAAAATCCCAATTTTCATTATAATTTGTAGGATTTGGTAGGCCAACAAAAGCATAATAACTATTTTCTTCCGATTCTACATCAGATATAAAGGAGTTAGCATTTAAAATTCTGAATTGATTAGTTATAATTGCAGACATTTTTATAGTTTTTTATTTATTTATCTGTTAAATTGCAATTGTATCTAGAGTTCCATCATCCATAACGATTATTCTATATCTAGTTCCATTGGGAGAACTTAAAATTATACCAACAGAGGTGTCTACACCAACATTTACATCACTCGAATATGTTGAAATTCCTGAGACATTTAACTGATTTGAAGATACAGTTCCACTAACTGATAACCCCCCAGTGCTTGCAACAGAGTACTCTATTAGTCCAGTTTCATCAGTCAACTTAACTTCTTTAGCCCCAAGAATTAATGGGAAACTACCAGAAATATCTCTAACTTGACTACTTTGGCCTCCAGCAAATTCACTAGATGCGTGATAAACTCTGAATGAATTTGGAGAACCTAAATTAATATACTTATCATCATCAAAATTTATATTATCTTTAAAAGTTACAGTACTTTCAAATGTAGAAATACCGGATATACTAACTTCTTGTGCAAATAATGTTCCATTACTCACTGTAGTAATACCACTTAAAGTAGAAACACCAATTACATTTAATGAATTTGAATTTAAAGTAGAAACTATACAATCTGTCGAGTTTAGGGTAGTGATTGTGCTTAGAGTACCTACTAAATTATCTGTCGTTACACTTGAACAATTTAAAGATGTTATGGTTGAAGATGTTCCTGTAAGACTTGCAATATTTGCATTTTGAGTAGTTAAATCTGTGCTGTTTAGTGTTGAAATTGTACCAATTCCAATAGATGAAATATTTGTAATCGTCAATTGGTCCGAACTTAATATTTCAGAATCACCAATTTTATAACTTTTACCTGAGTTTAAATTCAGATTCTCACTCAATTTCCAAGAATCGCTTGAAAAATGATAAAGTATTGTTTTTGTAATATTTGTCGAACCTATGCCAATACCAGCACCGTCTAGTAATAAGTTAGTACCAACTGAAGTTGCTATTCCGACATTAAAATCCGCTAACTCAATATTTGATGAACTGACAATAAATTGATCTCCATCAACATATAAATCTCCTTTTATTCTTATAATTCCAACATTATCACCTATAGTTTCTGGATCAATAATAATTGTTGATGGACCTGTAATAGAATTTGCAGTAATATTAATTGCGGTTCCTGTTGCTCCTGTAGAGAAACTTGTTGCAGTTATAATCCCCGTAGAGAAAATATTATCATTAATAATATTGGGGAGAGTTGAAATTCCGGAGCAATTAATATTTGATGAAATTAAATCATTAACATTCGAATTTGTTACAGTTAAATTTGTTATTGTGCAAGATGTGCCAGTTAAAGTATCTGTAGTGATAATATTAGAAGATACTGAACTAATAGTTGCAGAAGAACCCACAATATTAGTAATATTTGCATTAGTAATATTGGAATTTGTATTATTTGAATTTGTAATAGTACTGGCAGAACCTATGATAGAAATTGCATTTAAATTCGTTGTAGTTGTATTTGTTACCGTTAGATCTGTTCCAAAATAAGTTGTAATTGTTGCTGCAGTACCAGTCAAATTTGTAATATTACTATTAGTATTTGTAAAATCACTTATTGTACCAAAACCAGAATTAATCTGGCCATTAAAAGTTGTAGCTGTGACTATTCCTGTAAATTTGCCATCCCCAGAAACAGTAAGTCTGCTAGTTACATTTGTTGTACCTATACCAACACTTAACGTTGTAGTAATTCCAGTACTACGTTTATCCCATATTGCAACATCAAGATTTACGCCATCACCCAAAAAGTTATATATTTCATCAAAGTTTTCATTAATTTTAATTGCACCAACCAGCAATGTATCGCCATCACCGGCATTAGGAGTTGAACCAGTATTTATTCCTAATTTAGACATTGATAGATATTACCTTTTTACATATTTATGAACTAACTATAGTTATTATATTTTAATGGATTAACTCTAATAACACTCGCGGATGTGGTGATTCCATTAATTCCATAAGAATTAAACTGCTTTGGATTTATTCTATTAATATCTGTCAGTTTACCCCAAGTGTATTCGCCACCATAATATATTGTACTATACGAAGTTAATGAACTAGTGTCAAAATAGTCCCAAGTATAATATGTGGAATCAAATGTTATAGTTGAAGAACCTAATCCAATTGTACTCAATCCTACACTAGATGAATCATCTGATTTTACAAAGACTCTCTTAATATATGTTGTTCCAATTCCAATAATATTTGAATTTAGTATTTGAATGTTGCTAACTTGATATATTGAATCTATAAATTGAGTTGAAATGCCAATTAAAGAACCATCATTCCTGTAAGATGGATAAGAATCTGTGGAAATACTCACAACAGAGTCTTTTATTACAAAATAATCTCCAACTTCAATTTGACTGATTGTTATTGCTATTCCTACAATTGATTGGTCTCGTAAAGTGGAATCATCTGGGATATACAAATCAAATATTTTATACTTTTGAATACCAACCATAGTTTGTCCATATCCAACAATAGTTCCAAAATCTCCTTTATATGTGATGTTATCAATAACCTCTGTTACTGGTGATGGTGGTTCAATTAAAACTATTGGAGGTTTTGTGGTCGTATACCCACTACCAACAAAATCAATATTTACTGAAGAAACAGTTCCTGCGGCAGAAACAATAGTTCTGACTCTTGGTGCAAATTCAGAACCAAAACCTATTGGATTTTGAATTGTGATATCAGGAACTGCTTGTGGATCATATCCAGAACCACCCTCAGTTATTAATATTGAAGAAACAATACCAACTGGAGAAATAATAGCTGTGGCGGCAGCAGAAATTATATTGTCTTGAGATACTATTATAATTTTATTTTGTGGTTCAGAACCAGTTATATATTCTTTTTTGCTATCAAAAAATGTCCTTACAGATTCTACATGTATTTCTGTAGATGCTAAACTGACGGTTTGAATTATATTTGTAGTTGGTTGTATTAACGGTTCAATTTGAATTCTATCTTTTGTAACCTCTTTTCCATTGACAAATATATCCTCCCTCTGCCTATATAACGTCATTGGTCTTAATAAAGACTCATTTTCAGTTATTCCGGGTCCACCATAATTATTTGTTCTTATCGAATCTACTGATAATATGTCAGTTACGGTTCTTGAATCTTGAGATAAGAAATTAAAAGTATCATCATTTATTTGAACAGAATCTCCAATCTTTATTTTTTGTATCGGAGTCACTGGGACAACATCAACACTAGAGGTTCCTTCGTAGAATAGTATGGTACAAATGTCGCCAACTTTAGGGGGCTCACTGAAAGAAATTGAACTTCCTCCATCAAATGTATAACTATTTCCTGGAACTTGTAAGACATTATTTAAAAATACCAATAGGCATGATTGAATGTCAATAGGAGAACCTAGTTTTGATTTTATAGAAACAATAGAATTGTTAACTTTTAGAGAGAAAATTCTTCTGCTACCATTAAATAAATCATCTATAGAATCAAAAAGTTTTAAATCTCCAAAACTCCATCCAGAAAAAGTGTCAGAAAGTGTTTTTTCAATTGTGATATTAAATTCTGAAAATTGATTACTTGTGGGTATACCTGTAATGTTATTTGTATCTACAGTTAAAATTTCTCCTTGACCATATCCATAACCAAAGTTTTTGATTTCAAAATCTATTATACTTGAACCCTGACCTACAACAATATCAATCGTTGCTCCAGTGCCAAATCCTAGAGATGATGCGTTACTGTAAACTAATGGAATGTTTGAATATGAAATAGGATTATCAAAAATGACAGTAGGTAAGTTTGATGTGGTATATCCAAATCCCACATTTGTTATCTCTATTGGACCAACAATACTTCCATTACTTATAGTTGCAAATCCAATATGTGTAACTGTAGAAATTCCACTAGAACTGCTTGCAATTCCAACATTAACAAACCCAATAGATGGATTATTAACTTTTATTGATACTTGGGTTTCTTGTGGTATTTGATATTGTGAGGTGCTGCCAATACCTATAGTAACAAAAGAAGAACCTATAGAAACTATATTTGCATTTGTAATATATGTTCCAATCCCTATCTCAAAATTTGATTGATTGCTTAACTTTTCAAGGATTTTAAATATGCTATTTTTATTTTCAATATAAATCAATGTACTTCCAATACTAATATTTGAATTAGTAAAGGATTCTATATTGTAATAAGATTTTGCTCTATAACCCGAACCAGAATTTCCGATTGATATAGATTGTATAGTTCCTCCCACAGAAATTATAGGTGTTCCTCCTGCAGAAACTAGAGGTTGATAACCAAATCCTTTGGTTGAGCCTACAGAAACTATTATTCCACCTTTGGGAACATTTGATGAGTTAATATCATAAGTTGAATTGAGTTCTCCATCATTAAATTTAATGGTAGTTATTCCAGCACTCTCTTCCAACAAATAGTTTCCGACTATTGGATTTGGGAATGTTAATCTTTGTGGAGTTTGGAAAACTTGGTTAATTAATAAAATTCCATTACTTGTAACAATTCCCGATACATCATTTCCATTGGATTTTAAAATAAAATCAGTTTTAATCCCATTAAATCCACTTGAGATGTCATCCAAAATATAGTTAGTAGAATATGCTTCCTCAGATGTTCCTTGGAACCCAGACCTGAGGAATATTCTTCCACCGAAAGAAGAATATGTTGTTATACCAACCCAATCAACTTCATTTGGTTTATTGCTAGTAAAAGGTGTTGGGCCAAATGGAGGATCTATAAAATTAATAGTATTATTAACTATATTATAAGAACCAAAAAGTTTAGTTGCCAGAGTTCCTTGTGAGTGGGATGAAATGCCCGTACCCATCCAAGCTCTGTTTACTAGAACAGAGTTTGTTTGTCCATATCCAACGGTTTTAATCTTTACTATTTCATTATCTATTTTTAGAATGTCCCCTGCAAATATTGAAGATACCCCAGAAAGTCTAATAATATCATCGGATATTAATATCTGTGCAGTAGTACTTGCAGTAATTGCAGTAGAAACAACCGGAGATTGGATGACATTATCTAAAGTTATTAGAGATTTTGTATTTTGATTTGTAGAAGTCAATTTGTGTGCAGAACCAACTCCAACTGATAATATGTTTATTGGATTTGGAACTTCTTTTAATGCATTCTCTGCTGAAGACGCTAATTTAATTGTAGAATCATTAATTTTTATGATATAAAGTTCGGTACTTAGTTTATCTGTAGCTCCAACACCAACAAAAGAAGTTTCTGCTATTCCTATGGGACTTGATAATTCTCCTTCGTAGGTATAATTGACTTTTTCGCCAGTAACAAAAAAGTGATTTGGTATTTTAATTGTATTATCTAATAAATTTACTATATTTGGGTTATCCGCTTCAAACTCTCTTTGGAATATTGGTAGACGATTGTATTCGAGGTTAAATTGTCTTTTTACAGTAGATGATGTCGAATTATATATTGAACTTCCTACATTTAGTGAAGCAGCACCGAGATTTATTGGAGAAGAACTTCCTGGGTTCGTAATTCCCAAACCCAAAGTAGTTTCAAAAACTCTTATTTCTAAAGAAGTATTTGCTAATGGAGTTGCACAAAGTTCAACATTATCTCCAGTAATTTTGCTACTTATTTGACATAAATTTTCATCAGTTATAATTCTTCCATATTCTAGAATATGAGAATCTGTAGTGTTACTTACTACAATAACTTCAGACATCTGCTTTCTATTATTATTTCTATCAGAAACGCAAACGATATAATATGATGAATCAAAATCTCTTTTGTCGTAACTAGAAACTACTTTTTCTTGAGGCGAAGGGGTGGATGCAATTGAAACTGATGATGATTTAAGTAGATTTGTATTTAATTTTATAGAATCAGTACTAGTAACAGAATCCGACAATGAAAATACCAAAGCATTTGTGATATACTCGGAATTTAAATCATTATTTGGCGTAAATGATAATATTAAAGTAGAACCAGAATATGAAATTCCATAAGTTCCTAATCCAACAGAAGACTCTGCTTCTGCACTATTATTAAATTGACCATATTCTAAGAATTCAAATTGATTGCCATTGTTTATTAAACTTATTTCATTGTATTCGTAGTAATTATCAGTCTTTGATGAGATTTGCAGCAGAATTTTTGCAAAAGAATATGAGGTTGAAATAGATACTATTTCAGTTTCTCCAATTGTAGTTGGTAAAATAGTCGATTCTACCGATTCAATCTTAACAGAATCTCCAAAAGAAAGTGTTGAGATGCCTAATGACGAATCAATTAGATCGTAAGAAACAAAGTTTATATTAAAATCATTCGTTTGATATTGATTTGGGTAAAATAGTAGATTCGCCTCGTCACCTATAAAAGAGATATCAAAAGAACCCAAGTCACTCACCGTTGCAACTTTTGCATATTGATTTAACAGTGCAAAATTATCATCATGCAAAATTGTTACCAATGAAGTTTGCTTTTCTCCAGAAAATCTCCTATCATATGCATTAACAATATATTTTTTACTTCTATTTGAGTTCCTTTTAAAAGTATTTGTTACAGAGAAGACAGTACTTCTTTCTTCACTATTGAATTGATCGCTAATATTATCAACCGCCAATACTCTATTATTAACTGATTGAAGATAATTTGAAGCTTCAACATTTTTCAATATCAATTCACTCGATAGAACTTGTGAATTTATTTTTATAGTTTTTTCCTTAGCAAAATCAAAGTCATTAACAGTTTCAAAATCTATTGTTTCACTATAATCAGAAATACCTACAAAGTCTCCAAAATCTTGTTCTGTAGAAATCCCAGAAAAAGAATCTGTTGAAGATTCTACTATCAAATCTCCAAATTTTTTAAATCCTAAAGTGTGATTTTGACTAGTTACTACGTCATCCCATTGGTTATAGTCAATTTTTGTTTTAATTGAATATGAGAAAAATTGATAATAGTCACTATCATGTATTTTTTGATAATTATTATTTAAGAATCCAGTTTCATTTTTAGAACCTTCTTTTACTATTGATGATGCTCCTATAGTGTAGTCGCCAACATAATTGTCTACTGATTTAATAATTCCATGCGTATTTGATGAAGATCCTTTTATAATATCCCCAACTTTAAAATTTCCATTCCCATAAACTTTTAAAATTTTAGAACTAAAATTCCAATCAAAAATAGTAGCCTTTACACTATCCGATGTTATTTCTTCATTAGTGAAGAAATTATTATATAGTAAATCCATATTAAAGGTTGGGAAAAACTTTTTAGGAACGATATTTCCATAAGAAGTCGATGCATCAAAAATTCCGGGCAATTCATTTGAAGATAACTTATCTGCCAAATTGTAAGTTACCGTCGAAGTTCCTCCTAGATTTGGATTAACTGAAGTCAACTTAAATAATGAATAGTTATATGCCGACGAATTATAGCCCTTTAATGTCGATGCGGTTCCTACATTAGTACCTTCTATTAAAACTTCATCGCCAACTTCAAATGGATAATCTGATAAACTAGTATAAGTTGTTGCCAAAGAAACGGTGACATCCTTAGTAGTCTCGTTAAATGTTATTGAATTAATCCCTATTCCATTTGAATTATTAATTGGCAATATTATTGGGTAACTATCGCTTAATTTTGCAGTATCTCTAACTACGGTGATACTCTTATCTTCTAAATTATATCTCAAATCTACATCATCTATTACTTCACCTCTAACAGAATCTATTACTATTAAGTCTGGAGACTTTGTATAATTCTTTCCAAAAGAAGATATGCCTATAAAATTAAACGAAAGTAAAGTATCTACTTTTAAAACTTGAGGTAGTTTTACAGTGGGTCTTATTGTTTTATCCGCAGAATAATCAAAACCAACATCTTCAATTTCAGAAACAACTATTTTTCCAATATTATCCGAATATGGACTTATAATTGCCTGCTTACCCTCTGATGATGAAATTGAAACTATTTTTGGCAGACTTTTATACTGACTTCCTCTGGACAATGCTCTAAAAGAATCTATTGGACCTTTTGCTGTAAAAGAATTAGTTACATATGATAATACTGCTTCTGAAGATAGATAGGACGAAACTTCTGGTCTTTTTGCTATATTGAATGAGAAAGTGGTAGAAGTTATTCCTGAAATAATATTATTTCCAGAAAAACCGCTTTCTTCAACTGAAATATGATTATTTGATAATATATTTACCGAATCTGCTATAATTTTTATATTATTTTCAATGTTCGTATTCGATGATACTGGTTTTAGTGTATAATATAATGATTTTGGAATGTTGTCAGAAACATATAAAGTGACTTTTGCATCTGTGGATATTCCAATTCTTCCACTTTTTTTAATTTCAAATGAATTTGTAAATTTTGAGGTATTGAAAATATTTTTAAAATCAGAATCTGTATAGAAATCAAAGTCAAATGAAGATGAGGGGATTGAATTGATTAAATGGCTTAAAGAACTGTCAGAAAGATCGAATTCAACTACTTGATTTCTAAATACGGAAATTTTGGGATTTACTGCCGACAAAACACCAAAACTTTGACTCGTTAAGTCTATACAAATAGGTTCCGATAGTTTGGAATCGTAAAACGTTTTTGATAATTTGATATTATTACCATCAATAACAACCGCATAATATATTTCATTATCCACCAAACCACCAACAGGTGCATTTGAAGTGTAAATAAGTTTCTGGCCGTTTTCGTATCCATGGGATAGAATTGTAATCGTATCTGTTGCTATATCTACATCAGAAGACAAAAATTCCTTAGGATTTGCAACTAATCTCTTATTGTAAGAATTATATTTTATAATATGAGTTACTGTATTTTTGGAAAGACATGTTAGCGAAATACTATTATTAGTTTCTAGCCCATGAGTGGATGAAGTTGATACTGTTACTAAATTTTTTTCAATCTTACCCAAAATAATATCATTATAATTTGTTTTAAAACTATGTAATACTCCGGTTCCAATTCCAGTAAAATATAAAGTACTTGTTGTAACTTCACTGTTTATTCCTACAAAATTTCCATTAGAACCAATACCAATAGGATTAGTTGCAATACCTATTAAATTATCATTCACTACGGCTGCATATACTACTTGATTATTTTCTAATTGAAATGAAGATGTACCATCTGTTGAAATTGAAATAGATGTATCACCACCATTAGAATATATTAGAGAATCTCCTGTATATAAATTGTGGTCTGGGAGAAAAATTGTTTTTGTTGGAATAAAGAGTGATGTTCTTCCTGTTCCCGGATTACTAAAAGATAATGTATAACCTATACCAACTCCGGCAACTGTCCCCAATCCTATGGAATCATTGGGGTTAAAATAAATTTGTCTGTTATATGATGGACTGTATATGGAAGATATTATTCCAACTCGGAATTCGAATTTTCTAGATTCTTGCTTGATAAGAGAAGATATTGTATGAGCAGAACCAACAGAATTGTCATATTCCCTAAGAACTCTTATTCTAGTTAATTCTGGTTCTATATTCAATACCTTTACTTTTTCGGAACCAATTCCTAAAATATCATTTTCTCTTAGATATGGGTAGAATATAGCTCCACCAACATCAAAATAAGTTACTATTCCGGTAGAAGATGGAGTATCAACTGAAGAAATAAGAGTTAGAATATCAGTTCTCACTCCTACTCGATATGAACCATTTAAAAAACTACCGAAAGTGTTTATACCCGTAACGTTAATTATGTCAAAATCGGAAAGACCATGTGGATTTTCAGAAAATCCTACAATCAAACCTCTCTCTATAAAATTGCTGGGAATAAATTCTACATTTGTAATTGAAGTTGTACTGGAAGAAACTTGATTAATTTCTTTTCCTTTTAATAATGAAACTTCATAAGATGCCCCTTGCCCACCTCCAGTTAGTGTGTTATCAAAGATTATTCTATCACCTACTCTATAGTCAATTCCTGAAGAGTTAATTCCAATAAAATCTATCTCTCCCCTCTTTATTCTTTTTACTGAAGAATTTTGGGGTTTTATTTTATTACTATCTAATATGAAATCGTATCTACTGCGAGAACTTTTCAACTTATATGGGTAAGTATTTCTTAAATATTTCCCAGTATTTAAATCAAAAGTATCTTGATTTATTTTTTTGGAGAAATTATCTTCTATTGGTAATGATTTGAACTCATTTCCAATAAAATATGGGAAAATTGGTTTTCTATAATTTCGTAAATTGTCAAAAAATTCAATAGAAGAATCATTTATAGTTGAAAAATATGCATAAACTCCATTAGGATATTCTGGAGTAATACAGAATCTACCATTGAATTGATCCAAATCTCCTGAGTTTGTATACTCATAATCTTCGCAGAAAAATCCAAGCGGATAATCTGATTTATTGGGTCTATTAGATTTTTCTATCAGTGAATATCCAGATTTTAATAACTTTATTGGACCACCCTCATTCGAAGAGTAACCATATGGGCCATAAATTGGATTTCCATCATAAGCCCATCCTATTATTGGAGAGTGTATATTTGATAATATTTCTTGTCCAGAATTTAATATTAGGTCTGGGATAAAGGATTCTACCGAGTTTATATTACTTCCTCTTCCAACAATTCTTCTCAAACTCCTTGGCGGATATGTGTGAGTATACTGCAATCCATTATCCGAATCAATAATAATACCGTCATCATCTGAGATAGAATTTAAAGTAATATCTCTTTCTACTAAATTTATTTTCCAAGTTTTGGTAACAGATTGTAGGTTACATCCAGAACCAGATGGAATAACATTTATTGTTATTGAAGTCGAAAATCCTGTTCCTCCATCAATAACTTTTACTTCCTTAATTTGGCCATCAGAAACAATAGGGGTTAATATTGCTCCAGATCCTTTTCCATCACTTACAATTTCCAATGAAGGTGGAGAATTGTATTCTGTGCCTCCGTTAAAAACTAGAACCTGGCTAATTTTACCAGAAGAAACAATAGGGAATAACTGTGCATTTTTTCCAGTTTTTAAAGTAAAATTGGGTTGCCTATTAAAGTTTATAATATCTTCTGAACCATAATTAAATCCTCCAGTTTCTATGAATACTGACTTAATTTCTCCTTTAAAAATTGGTTGTAAAGTGGCATCTAATTTGTGCGAAGTTAATGTCGATACTCCAATAACTCCAGTTATGTTTACTGTAATTGGTTCATAATTAAAAGTATGTTTTCCAGACCCAGTTGTTTTGAAATTTTCATACTGATTAGTAGCAAAATAAAAGTCATTATTTGTAGATAATCCAACTACAGCTGATCCTATACCTATAGTTGAAGAAGTTCCAACTCTAGATAACTTAAAAGAATTTTCATCTACTTCTGTAACGTAATATGATTTTCCTGAGGAAAGACCTACTATCTCTTGTTCTGTTGCGTTATATACTACAATCTCCCCAGTTTTATATCCATGCTCTGGTGCATAAACCGTGTTGGAACTAGTAATAATACCTGTTGGGAATACAGAAATTTTTCTATTCTTATATCCAGTTCCTTTATCAATAACTTTTACCAGACCTATTTTTTTCTTGAAGATTGCTGAAGAGAATTCATGAATACCTACTCCATAAGAAGTTAAAGTAACCGTATTAATCCCCGCAAAAGCATCATCTGAGGTGGTATGTAACTTTATTGTACTGTCATCTAAGATAGAAGCATAATATGTTGATTCTGTAGTTAGTCCACCTATTGCCTGTTGATTTTTTGTTTTATAAACAATCGCTTCAGAATCTTGGAAATTGTGGAATGTTGAAAATCCTATGGTATTATTAGTTAAGTTGACTAAACCTGAAAAATCGGTAGAATCAAAAGGTATTTTATATTCGTAAGAAATTAATTCAGATTCTACTTTTGCTCCACTTCCTCCGCCACCAGATATTGTTATTGTTGGTGGTTGTAAATAATTAAATCCACCATTAATAATCTGAATACTATCTAAATCCCCCTCAATACCACAATAACCATTAGCACCCACTCCAACCGAATCCTCAATGGACAGAACTGGTGGAGAAATAATATCGTAATCATTTTCTGATGACAATACGTTTATTTTTTCTATAGGTCCATAAAAAATATTATTTTTTGATTTGTAATTTAAAATTTCAACACCATTTATCAGTATTCCTGTAGTTCCTGGTTTAGTTTCATATTTTTCTACAGTATCTTGTGGTTCTTTAATAGTTTTTAATAACTTCTGAGATTGTAAATCTTTATTATAAAACTCAGAATCTATAATTACATTATCTATCGCTGTACCAGAAACTTTTATATAACTATTTTTATATAAATTTTCTCTACTTCTCGCTAATTTTATTTTTGTAGAACTAATCTTTCTTACAAAATAAATTCTTTCTTCCAGTTCTTTATTAAAGTCTGCATCAAATAAATTATTTTCGATAAGCTCTGAATTTGGGACATATATAACAGAATTTCCTGTTAAAAAATAATGTGTTCCTATTTCCAATTCTTCTTGTTGTTTGTAACTTCCACTGAAAACATTTTTTCCATTAGTTGTTTCTAAATCCAAATCAAAGTAATTTGGAAGAGATGATGCAGATATTAAATATGTACCTTTTCTGTCTCCATAAACATTTTGAACATCTGAAGTGTAAATTTTAGAATTTGGAAAATTTTTAAATTTACTTTTAGATAAAATCTTTTCGACACTGTATACTCTAGAAGCATCTATTTGCCCCTGACCACTCACGTTAAATGATTTTGAATTTATAATCGATATAACTGAAGAATTTATAGAAGGACCATTCGTTAAATGTATGACAATTTTATCCCCTATTCTTAAAAAATTATCTTCAAAAGTCTTAAATGTATAAGAAAATGAAGAAATATCAACTAAAGATACTGATTCCACATCATAATTTATTGGAATATTAAAAAACCAATTATTTGCAGCAAATTGGGTTTCATCTTCACCGAGAGTATCTATTTTTATAATGTCATTTTCGGAAAAAAGTTTTGTGTTTGAGTTAATATTTAAATCAGATAAAACACCAGTTACTCTAAATTTTACGATATTACTCGTCCCAACACCTGCATAGGAATATGCATAAGAATCTATTCTTATATCCTGTTTTGGTGGAATAGTTTGCGAAATTCCACTACATTCATAGAATTGAGTAAGAGATTTTGATTTATAAGTGATAACTAGAGAACTACCATTTTTTAATTTTGCAACTAAAGTTCCTTGATCAGGAAATCCTATAGTGGAATCGACATCTATTACGCTTGAACCTATAGATACTTGGGAGGTTACTTTTGTTATTGGGTGTATTGAAAATTCTCCTTGTTCAGATGTTTCTGAATCTGGAGTATAGTCTAAACTAATAGAATAGTATTCTTTTTCACCACGAAGAATTTTTTCAATATTGTTTATTGAACCAAATGCTTTTTGGGATGTTTGAGTTTCATCTTGATATATTGTTCTATTTAAAACATCATTGACAAATTCCTCATTTTCTAATACCTCAACAACTAATCTTTTTACAACTCTATAATCAGAGTTTGATGGTATAAAAAGATAGTCTCTTGGCTTAATTACTTTTATTTCGTCGCCATAAAGTGCTTTAAATAAAATTTTAAAAGACTGGTCTGTTCCTTTCGATGAATAGAAATCTTTGGCTTGTTTAATGAAAAGATTTTCATTTAAACCCGAATATAAAGTTCTATTTTCAAATCCTGGTGTGAATTGAGATTTTACCTTATTAAAAAATTCACCCAAAAGTAAAGAACTGAGATTTACAACTTTAGATTGCTCTAAATGCTCAGTTATATTTGTTGATGAAAAAATTAGATTTCCTGAATCATAAGATGAAACTCCACTAAATCCTCTGACACACTCTTCAAAAGTTGTATTAGTTTTTGACTTATATGTGATTATTTCGTCATCAATTTTTAAAAGTCCATACGAATCCGGAAATCCTTTGGTTGATACAACTTCGATACTAGTATCAATCAGAGTGGTTTTTGATGTTGTAACGGTACTTGTTGTTAAATTAGTTAAATTATCAAGTTTTATATATTGATCTATATTATTAAGTATGTCAAATGCCTCACCTTTATTTTCTTGTGAAAGGTAATATGTAGATAAAAACTCTTCAACCAGAGGAAATTCTTCCTTAATAAAATCTGGTAATTGATTTTCGATTACAGAACTAATTTTAACTCTTGTCTTTACCATTTTATTTTCTTATGAGACTTCCGTTAGTGTAACTTGTAGATGGGGTGTATAAAGAAGCAGAACTATCATATCCAGTTTCAATTTCATCCAACTTCATTTTTAAGTTTACCTTACTAATATCTAGTTGCAAATAAAGATCCTGTTTTCCAATAACATCATTTGAAAGAGGTATTGCAGAAATTTCAATTACTGGTTTTTGATTTACTTTTTTTGCAGTAGATAGTATGTTTATTGGTGATAAATTAATTTCTCCTTTGACATAATCAATCGTACCAACAGATCTTTTTGCAATGATAGAATCTGTTCCATTTATAGTAGCAAAAAGAAAAATAGTACCAGTTTGATTGTCCGCATTTGGAAAATCTCCAAGATAAACTAAATCTTGAATTCCCAAAACATTAAATCCCGAAGACTTAATGTTATATCCTTGTGGATTTTTTATGTAAAAACTATTACCAAAACAAATTTCATACTCAGCTAACTGGTTTGTGAGAACATTCAAATCTCTTCTAATATTAATTAGAGTAATGTTTGAGGTTATTGACTGGTGACTATCATCTATAATTTTTTGAAATTTACTGTATTTGAACTTGGCACCATACCTATTTAATTCTGTTGAATTTGCATATAAATTTATATTGTTTGATATAATAGAACTAACAAAATTTGCATCGGGTGCTAAGTTTGCATTGTAATTTGCTGTAATATCTGCTTCAACATAAACGTATTTTAAATCTATAAATTCAACAACAATTCCAGCAACACTATAATCGCGTAATTTCACCTTTAAATTATTTTTTATAGATTGTGGTACAAAAGTACCATTATATGGTTTTATGCTAATAAATATTTTTCCAAATTCTGGAGGGTCTAAGGTTTCTCCACCATACACTGATATTGATTGAGTTTCTGGATATAATCTTGGAACTATAACCTCATAATCAGATGCAGTAACAGCTCTATTTTGCGATGCATAAAATCGAGATGCATATTTTTTAATTGAGTTTACTGATTCTATTTCTTGCCCACCACTAGATGCGGTGTTAGTGGTTATTAAAGAAATTCCTGAAGTAACGGATAACCCAGAATTATCGAGTATTCTTCCATTAAATGTAAATGAAGATACCCCATTTGCAGATTCTGCATTAGTTATTATGCAAGAAACTTCAATATAATTTGAATTTTCTAATTTTTCGCCAAAAATTCCATCACCAAAAATTAGTTCATATCTCTCATCTTCAACTTCTTGAACAAAGAATATTCTTGATGATGAAGAAACTGAAAATAAATTATTGGATTGGACAAATTTTCTTGAGACGGTGCTAGTTTGATTATTTCTTACTGATACTGATATTAAAGATGTATCAACATTTGGGTTTGACAAGATAAATCTTTGATTTGCAATGTCGGCCGAAACCGTAAATGTATCTACTACATAATTCCCTTCATAAATTTCAATATCTTCAAATAAAGCAATCCCATTTATCACAGGGACTGTAACATCATTTAAAATACAAAAAGAGTATCCTTGGTCTCCTATTGTTGGAGTAGTTGCAACTACCCCTTTTTTTAAAGTTAATGTTAGAGGATTTGTGTTAAAATCCGTGGTATCTACGAAAAATGAAATATTAGCTCTAGAAGCAGTTCTTGACTTTGGCACATAACCAACGTTTCTTGCAAGAGAAACAACATTTTCTCTTAATGTTGCACTATCAATAAAAACCTCATTGCTAAGCATGTTAGCATTATATGAGGATATGTATGTATTATATGCTAAAGTATCAATTAATACTGATAAATTTGAACCCTCAAAATTATAATCAGTAAAATTTGAGTTCGATCTTAGATAATCTTTAATCGAAGTTTTTATCTGATCAAAATCTAAATTTGTAAAGTTTGCTAATGGCATTATCGTGTAGGTTCTAGAGCGAACGTTAGTTGTTGTGATGGCACATCAATGCCTATAATGTTGTATATAATAGTGACATTGAATTCATTATTGTCATAATTGGGAACAATAATGGTATCGAGCAACTCAACTCTTGGTTCAAAGTTTACGATAGTGTATTCAATTTCATCCTTCAATGCAATTGCAGTATTTTCATCAATATTTTCAAATAAAAATCTAGATACTCTGGAACCAAGATTTTGATTATAAATTCTCTCTCCATTTACTGTAAAAATCAAATTTCTTATGGAACGAGAAATCGCTGTTTCATTATTAAGTGCAATTAGATCATAATTCAATGGATTTGTAAGAAAAGACATACTCAAATCCTTAAAGCCTTGACTTGTCCTTTCTAAAGGCATAAGAATAAAAAATAAATCTATCTTATTTATTAAGGTTTTACTTCATATACGGGTTCTGTACCATAACTCCAGTCATCATAATCTTCATCATTTCGTATTTTTGAGTGAATTTCATTTTGGTAGAAAAAATCATGCTTTTTGGGAGTTATTTCGTCGTTTGCAATCTCACGAAGCATTTTTTGCTTCTCTATTTTGGTCTCCCAACCATATTCACTAGCTAAAAATTGAGTTCCCCACTCATTTTTCATGAAATTTTGGTCTTTATCAACTTTTTTAGTCATTTTTTGCTCCTGATTCGTTAAAATCAGAACTTTTTACGGGGTTGCTATCCCGAATTTTTGTAATTTCGTACATAAAATCGTCTGAAGTTTCAATTTTGCGACGATTTTCGACTGAATATTCGGTTAAATCAATTTCGTATCCTGGATTTTTGGTAATTCTGTTCTTAGTCCATGCATCATCATACCATAAAATTTTATTATTTGGGTATGCATAAAAATTACCATCGTCCATCTTAAAAAAATGAGCGCATTTATGCTCTGGAGTCTCACTAAAGTTAGTGTTCAGAGTTGATTTTGATTCCCATGACCAATCAAGAGTGAACATATACGTTCCTTCATTCTTTTCTCCTCTATAATTAATAAGTTCCGCACGTAAGTTAGCAAGTCTTGAACGTACTTGAACATCAATATAAGGAGAAAAGCAATCCCACCACATACATTCTTCCAATTTTGGAACTGGTGCGTCTGGCTTCCAACAAAATGCATGAATAGGTCTTCGAGTCCAGTTCACCCCATTCTCTAAAAATGCCTCAAAGAGGGGTACGTGCTTCTCTAAGGACGCTACGGAATGCATGTCGCATAAAGTTACCTCCCCATAACCTTTTTTATGATTATAAAGAAATTCATTACGAATGTAACAAGTAATTGTGGGAAGATTGTGATTTAAATATGCCATAAATTTATAATAAAAAAGCAGGAATTTCTTCCTGCTCTATCTATATTATTTTCCTTGTCCGCGATACCTTTTCTTACGTCCATTACGAGAGGTTGCACTGAGTAGTGTACGAGAAGAACGACCTTGACGAGTCTTCTTCGGTGCTCCGGCTTCGAACACAGTCTTATTACTTCCACCTTTAGCCATCGTTAATTTCCTCCAGTTCAATTAAATTAGGATCAACATCTTCATCCGAGTAAAAACGCTCAGATAAGTCTTGAATAACCTCAGTACATTCTTCTGCACTGAGGTCTGTATAAATTTTACGTCCTTTGTAAAGTACGTTGTATTTCATTAGATTACGCGAGTTTTTTCGTGTCCAACTCTAATACGAGGATCGCACCAGATTTCAAATCCCTCTTCCTTTGCATCAAGACAGAATGAAACATCTTCTCCACACATATCTTGAACTGCTCCAGATTCAAAGACTTGCATCTTAGGTGCAAACCAAGGATATTCTAGATTTTCAAAGACACCATTCTTAATCATAACCCATCCAAAACCTGTATAATCAACAGTGAATGGCTTACGACGCTTGCTGATAGATTCTACAGTTTCATGATTCATCACTCCACCATTCTTACGGAAATCATCTTCCTCTAACCAGTGTGCGACAGAAGTTGTGTGACCATCTTCAGTTGCATACCAACCAGCGACAATTTCACGCTCTTCTCCTTCAGCAGGAAGAGCAACATCACAGAGTTGCCAGAATTTTTCAGTTGTAAAAACAATATCACTATCAATCCATAGTTGATAATCATATTGTAGTTTTCCATCCCAAGGAATTTGCTTTGGTCCCCTTAGAACATTTGCTCCAAGTACCTTACAACGTGCAAAGTTTACCATTGATGAGTAATCTTGAGAAATTTGAATACTCATTCCATTTTGTACTAAATCAAAGCAAAGTTGTACAAATGCTTTGAGAAAAATAAATGAACATCCTCGTCCAGGTAGACAGAAGACAATTGATTTACCTTTCATTCGTTCTTTAATTGCATCATAATCCCATTCTTGTTCTTTGGGTTTAGGTGCAGTAGCTTTAACAGTGAATCCTTTTGCCATAAGTTAAAATAACCTTCAACATCAATTTTAACAGTCTATATATGCTTTTGTCAATTTACCTAATGCGAAGAATTCAATACAACTTCTTTGCTCAGAACTAGCTCTTCATACTGCAAATCTTCCCTACAAATATTCATATCAAGAAACTCAACCATTCTGTGCAACATCTCCCAGGTCTCAGAAAATTTTTCCTCTGATAAACTGTGATAGATGCACCTGTCCTTTGCATATATGTGATATACCTTCTCTTCTTTTCTCATAAAAAAATTTTCCGGAATTTTTATTTAACCATCGCATTATATATCATTACTATCAGTACTCCAAGGGGCACTCCAATGATTCGGAATACCTTCCCCGGATACCGTATTAACCACCCCTCAAAGACAACCTTCCAAAAATTCCAATAGGGGGTTTTTTGTCTTCTCATACCTTCCGGAAAATTTTTAAGAGATTGATATAGCTCGGTCGATTTGTCACCTCTGTAGGTTAGGGTAGTTTGGGTTTTTTATAACCGCAACGCCGCCGCGACGATATAAACGAACGGCGCAAAACACTGCCGAACCACTGTCATCACCAAGCATAACATAAGTGCCCCTCAGTGTCAACCAAGGGGCACACAGTTAGACTATATCAGAACGCGATTTCCTCCAGAGTAGGAATACCCAGAGCAGACTCAAGTTGCGGCGACTCGATATAATCAAAACCACTCACATTATCAGCAGTGAGTGCATCCAGAATGGACAGAATCTCGCTGCCAGTGTTACCTTGTGCCAGCAGAGAAAGAAGAACTTGCTTGGACATAATAAAGAAGAAAAGTGTTGTGAACTGTGTGTTGGGTGAGAGTGTCCCTAGTCCTCTCATTGTAGCAGTTGTGCTACTTCCTGGAACGTGCCTAGTTTATACTCATGCGACAGGAGTGAGTGTTACTTAAGACTAGAAATCAAACACGTCAGAGTTAATCTGAATCACGTTAACTTTCGGGTCCTTGAATGATACTCCATCAGGCGTCTTTAGTGAGTTGAAAGAACACGCCTCTAGTGCATCTACGAAGTCTTCATAGTTACCTGCTTCCATCGCAAGGTGATACAAACCCTCATCATTGTTAATCCAGAGAGCAACATTCCAGGTCTCATAATTCTCCCAACCATTATACTCAGTGGAGAGAATGTTGCGTTGATAAGTGGTAGTCATCTGTGAGTGGTTGTCCTTACACTATGGGGACAATCTCAGGGGCCCAATAATACTCACTCAGTCGGTATGAGTTACCACTTATCAGGACGGCTGAGGTCTTCCACATAAGCTGACACACGCTCAGCTGGTTCCAATTTGAATACTTTATCCCAGTCAAGTTGATGCGGGTCGAAGTCTTCGAAGACCTCAAGCTCTAGAGTGACCCTATAACGCTGCTTCTGGGCTTGGCGATACGCAACCGACATAAGTGTGCTCCGTGAGTGTTACTGTGGCTACTATAAGATGCTGGGGGCAATGTGTCAAGACCTTGGGTGTATTTATGAGGGGTGTTGATATTTTATGAGGGTGATTGTGGGGATTTGGAAACGTCGGGGTGCTTGACATTTTGGAGAGTGTGTGATAGCTTGCACGCAAAGATCACAAGACCTAGAAGGATTTAAAAGGCATAAGTTACGGGGTCTAGAAGGATTTAAAAGGGCTTTATTCCACAGATTCCACAAGCTTTTCCACAAGGCTGTTGAAAACTCAGCTATATTTAAAAAAGGCTTTATTAAACGTTTTAATACATTTTTGACACTAAATCACGTTTTTAGGCATTAAAAAAGAGGGGTTAGATCCCCTCTCTATGTGTATTCAATCAAGTGCTAATCGGTAACGAGCATAATCCTCTGCATCGCTACGTTTGCGGAATCGTGCTTCTTCACCTTCAAATCGTAGAGGCAAATACCTATACTTCTTGCCTTCCTTCGTCATAACAATTCGGGAGAATAGGTGCAGTGAGTAACTACCATCCTCACTTCTTTCCTTCTCTTTCTTTACAATGAAGGGGAGAACTTGTTGATCGTTGAATGATGCTTTGGAGAGTAACATTTTGGAAAAAAGTATAATGAACTGGAGTGAATCAGTATGTCATAATGGTTGCAATCGTTCCTGCTCGTGTATAGAAATCAACCATTCTTTCTGCTTCATTGTAGGTACTGAAACCTTGAAACTTCCATCCTTGAGAGTAAGGACAAAACCAGCGAATCGTTGTTCTCATTGTGTTACTAATTCAGCAGGACTACCACACGATTTATAGAACTCTATCATGCGTTGTGCTTCATCAAGTGTAGAGAATGATTGCGTTCTCCATTGTTGTTGATAAGGCGTAAAGTAGCGAATGGTGAACATCAGAACTTATCCATCCATTGTTGAATCTTTTGCAGTGCAGTTGGCTCATCATTGCACTTACACTTGCGGAACTTGGTTGTATTCAAACCTTTTGAAATCAGTTCCAGTTTGCCATCAGCAAGACAGAAGATTCCATATCGTGAGTTATGGAAAATGTTGTTAATCCAGGAATCTTGAGTATCAGCACTGACCTTAAAAAAGATCGAAGTGTGATTAGCAAGAGTGCTATTGTCGATGTGGAGATAAGGGAAAGACATTTGGGAAGTGCTCATACTACTAGGACAATCTCAGGGGCCCAGTATTTGTTAGGTCAGTCGTTTGAAGTGTGAAGAATGGAGATCATCTTTTGGTAATAGTTGTCTGCTTCTACCTCACATTGATGAGATTCGTTTGCATCTTCAATCTCATATTGTTTCATATTAAGACGATGAATAACGCTTTCTAGAAGATCAGTCAGTGCTTCAATCTTTTGTGCTTCAGTCATTAGTTAAGCACCATACCTTCAGTGAAAGGAACTGTGTTGCCATTATCAATCACAAACCATTCAAAGTCACGTTGAAAGATACGGGCATCATTTCCGTGAACTTTCAGAATAGCATTGAGACGTGATTTGGTGGTAACAGTCTTATACCCACAGGTGTAAAGTTCAAGGAAGGTATCACCAATCGTTGCGATATGATTGCCATGAAGCATAACATATGAAGCATCACGTTCGGGCGAATAAGTTACCTCAGTGTTGTCATTTTTCCAGTCTTTGCAATCACAGATTGCTTTGTTCATTTGGAGTTCAATCTTACGCATGGTTGGAAGTTCAGTGGTTATACTACAGGGACAATCTCAGGGGCCCAGTTTCTATCAGGCAGCGATTGCAGACTCCAGACATACCTCACGGGTTTCGAGAAGTACATAATCGAACTCAGATTCTAACTGCTTCAGGTAAGCATCTGCAGCGGAGAAGCAATCAAACAAGCGGAGAGATTTGAAGTCTTCACCTTCATAATCAATGCCACCAATTACAGCATAAACTTTAGACATTTGGAAAGCGTTGGTGTTCATACTATAGGGACAATCTCAGGGGCCCAGTTTTTATCAACTTTTGATTTATTCTTCAGATATATGACAAAACTCCATCAAATAGTAATCAATACTGATGCCAAGTTCGATTGCTTCGTCTTTGATTTCCTCGTAAATGTTTTCAGGAATTGTATGATATTCAGTCTCAATCATGGTCAATTTCTCCTCCTTTGATTTCAACATTTTCAAGAATAGTGACGATAGAATTGTTTGGGGTAAGATACTGAACTTGTAAAACATTCGGTGCAATTTCAGTCGCTCCGATAATGGTTGATGCAATCAGAAGTTCAATCATTGTGGCGAAATAATGTCTGCTACAGTGTGCAATGCGCTTGCAGTAGTGTTGCGAACTCCAGGTGATAAAATACTCGCAACGATGAAGATTAACAGAATTGTCTTCAATTTACTACGTCGTAGCGAAGTGATTTTATGCACCATCCTGTATTGTTTGTGATAACATCTGCAAGACAATCCTCACCATCAGGTGAATCCCACAGACAATTCTTTGCATCATTTACAATCTCATCTTTCTCTTCTTCAGTGAGATCTTCGTAGTCAAAATCAAACTCAATTTCAGTTACTTTGTAGAAGTTCATTGTGGTTTCTCAGTGCTTATACTACTAGGACAATCTCAGGGGCCCAGTTTCTATCAGAACAGATTGCGACCAAAAGATCCACACAAATAAAACGCCATTCCCTTATCCTTAAGCGTCACACCTGCAAATGTCAGAGGTACATAGCGGCCGTTGGTTTTAGATGCTTTCGTGCGAATCTGCAGCAATCCGTTAGGTCCAGTGATGGTTCCTAGTTGTTTACCAGCATCGAAAAGTGTGCGAATGCTGTTACAAATGAACTCATAATCCTCACGCAATTCTTGATAGTGCTCCGCATGAGTTTCCTCATTCAGAATAGCGGAACCCATATAATCGTTCTCACGAGTGAATCCAACATACAGAGTTTGCTTTAGTTTCTGCCCGACTTTGCTATCATCAAACGAGACAGAATCTTCGATGATTTCAGATAGACAATGCTTCAACTGTGTGGCAGCAATCGACTCTCCAACTGTGAAAGTCTTAATTTCCCCATCTTCCAGATCTTGCAGGTCAGAAGAGTTAGGAACTCCCAGTGCAATTTCTAACAGTTGCCCACGAGCACCTTTGTTCTTTCCTGGTTTATCAAATGCACTGAAGTCAGTAACATTCAGTTTCGCAAATACTTCGTTCGTTGTCAGTTTTGGCATCGTGGTTGTGCTCTTATACTACAAGGACAATCTCAGGGGCCCAGTTTCTATTGCCCAACAAGATCGTTTGCAACTTCATCATCATAGATTTCGCGGATTTCTTCAATCAACTCATCTACAGTTTCAAACTGTTTCGTGAGGTTATCAATGAGAGTATCAAGTGCAAACTGTTCGAGAGATTTGTAATCCATACCATCCAAAATCATCTGAGCATAGTTCTCAACAACAGTGCTAAAATCAGGAGTCATTTCAGTCATTTTGTTTGTGGGATTAGGAAGGGAAATCATTGAATAACAGTGTTCACATCAGGATTGAAAGTAACCTCATGGAGCACATCAAAATCATCACTCATCTTGACATAATTCCAGAGAGTGTCAGTCTCATCATCCACATTTTCCTGATAAAGGTGAATGAAACCGTCATCATCTTGTTTTACATAACAACCATCATAATTTTCATCATCAAATACATAACCAGATGCAATCAGTGCGTCAGTAAAAGTCATAATCAATCAACAACAGAGTAACAGGCAACCCAGGAAGGAATACCCGAAAGTGCTAAAGAACCGTTGCGGTCGTCGCAATACTCTTGGGCATCATCTTCACTGTAGAAAGGTCCAACATACTCAGGAGAATTGAGTGCATTGGAATCGAATCGAACTGTGAAAGTGGTTTGTGTCATACTACAGGGACAATCTCAGGGGCCCAGTTTCAATAACCGTTCAGAAAGTCAGCAAGTGCTTCCTGATACTCAGCTTCAGTCTCAAAGGTACGATAACCAATCGTGCAAGGAAAGGTACGCTTTGAAGCAGAAGCTTTAGGCAGGTCACGACACTTATCGAGAACCTGTTGCTTGTAAGGATTGGCGTTGTAGTTAGTGTTCATACTATAGGGACAATCTCAAGGGCCCAATTACTTAAACGTTGCATTGACACCAATCACCTTTGCTGTAGGATTTCGTGCTGTTGCTGTTTCGCGGGCATCTTTTGGGGAGTTAGCATACACTTCCTCTTTGAAGACTTTACCACCAACGTAGAGTTGAACTTCGTATTTCATAGTGTTTGAAACTCCTGTGCTTCTTTGATGTTAGAATTGAAAAACTTTTGGAAGATGGAATCAATCACAGGATACCATTCTTCGTTACCACTTGGGTATCCACATTCTCGTGCTTGATTGAGAAACTTTAAGATGCAAGTTTCCTCATTAGCAGTGAACTCAACGCGATTGAAAGTGTAACCGTCAGTCATAATCAGTTCACCGATTCTTGGTAGATTGACATACCCTTACGCATAGAAATGTAGTCATCAATCATCTCACCAATCTGTTCATAAACGTAGGAAGAACCTCCTACATCACAGAGCACATCTTCAGTGAGTTGTTTAGAGAAACGCACTTCCTTATCATTAGCATCAAACTCAAAGACATCCTCTTGAGTGTATATAAACGCAGCACAACCTGCGTCTTCACCTTGTTGCTCAATCAGTTGGTTGATTGAATCACGGAGTTGGGAAAGTGTGCGGAACATAATCAGGAATAAACAGGAATAGAGGTGATTTCTTTCCACTCTCGTGGGAAGATTTCGTTGGCAATTTTTTCGTTCAGTTTGACACAGTTGAGAGGTTTGATGTTACTTTTGCGTTGGAACTTCTCAACAGTTCCATCTCTAAACTCAACGCGAATGTTGTAAAGCATAATCAAGCAGGAAGGATACAGAAAGTGCCACACCAACCGCGAACCCAGTTTAGAGTTTCATGGTAAGATGTGCGAGGATTGCTCATCTCCATCTTGGAACCGTTGCTAGGATTGTATGCAACAGCGACATAGAGATTGTCGCACTCTTTATCAGTGATTTGCTCAATCCACATTTGATTGACTTTACCTTCCTTCCAATTTGTGTGGTAGGAGTAGACTTCGGAAACGATGGTGTTGCTCATACTATAGGGACAATCTCAAGGGCCCAGTTTCAATCACCAGCGGCCTTGTTGAATGAGAATCTTTTTTATCTCAGTATAAATGAACTGACGAAGTTTAGCGTCTGTGGTGTTATCAAGAGCATAATACAGTCGATTCAGATACTCATTCTGCGTAAGACCTATGTTACCATCACCACCAATCTCATTGAGTGATGAACCTGCTTTAGCTTTGGGGCGTCCAAAGTTACCTGTGACGTTGCCAGATGTCCTCAGTTTGGGACGAATCTTTGAGAGGTTAGAGTAAGTCATTCATCTTCCTCATAAGGGAACATTTCGTCATACTCTTCGTCTGTGAGAGTAAGATACTGAACGTTAGCATTTTTGTGCTCTTCAGCATACACCAACTGATAATGTGCGAAAGAAGAAGGGTCAGAACTAGCAAACTCTAGCAGACCATCAACAAAACAAAGGTAATTCATGTTACTCATTTTGCGTACAGATAACCACCAGACCAATCAGCATTTTCCAGCAGATATTCACGATCCTTTATCAATCGCAAATCATAACGAACACCTTTCGCAGGAGATTTCCAGGAGGCAGACTTATACATTTCACCAGTGTTCTTATCAATGAAGCAATGAACAGAGCGAGACATACCACTGGTAATCATAATCACTTTATGATACTTTTTACCAGTTTCAATCTCATACTCAATAGGACAAAATCCACTCTTGAGTTCATCAATACAGCGCAGATGATACTCTACACTTTCACCACGCTCCGCAGAACGCTGATGCCCACGAATAGCGTACTGACGATAATTGTCTTTCAGTGCTTCAATCAGCAGCAGAGTATTCTTAAGGACGCTTTCTGCGATAGTTTGTTGTGCTTGTGCTTGCATCGTAGGAGTGCTCATACTATAGGGACAATCTCAAGGGCCCAGTTACCAACTCTTTGCAAGAGTGAAGTTCAACCTGCTAAACTCTTCACGATTCACAATCTTGTAAGACCCAAACTTGTTGTGCATTACGAATCCTTCGTGATCGCTGAGTTCACCATCAATCTCACAAGTAATGTCAGTGTCAGACTCAATGAAGCAGAACAAATCCATCTTGATAGACTCAACCAACTTCCAAAGCCGCATCAGGTTGATGTCAACATCATAATTTTCTGCAATTTCATGCTCATCCACCTCCTTACCCTCACGAACGTAGGAATTGATGATTTTTTTGAGTTCTGCTGCTTGCTTTACATTCACGAACTCACAAAGTGTGCTCATTTGCTTGGCAAACTTGCAGAAGTCTTCAATATCATCACGGAAGGGACAAATAGACACACTAGGTTGCACAAACAAGCATTTTTTAGTGCTTGCAAACTTACCCACGATAGGATGAGCTACCATCTCAGGCAGACGCTCACCAGTGTAATATGTGTGAGGGGCAATGATAATCTCCTGACGAACAATCTCAGGGAAGCGATAGGTAATTGTATTGGGTTTGAATGTATCCAATCCACTACCAAAACCAATCCAATCCCCCTGATACACGTTCTTAGTGCGAGGAAGAAAATCCAGGCAGAAGATAAGAATTTGCGTTACGCGAGGTTGACCACCAAAGTGCGTAAAGATGTCGTCTTCGGTATAGCAAAGGCGAATCTTTTTCTTGTTAAATGCTGCTTTGGTGCAGACAAAGAACTTACCATTCTCAGGATTAGTGCCCCAAACAATAGCAGGAGCACCATCCATCTTGGTGCTGATGGTAGAATCTACCTCAGAAAACCAGTCAAGAACAGATAGATTACCCGTTAGGATTTCGTCTTCAGGATGCTCTAGGTGCTTGTTTTGCATTGGTTGCTTACTCATACTACTAGGACAATCCCAAGGGCCCAATTTAGTCTATTGGTAGTTGTGCCACACTTTTACCCCTCTTATGGTCTGTAATGTATTTTCGCGCAGAAGCTTCTGTTCTACAGACTTTCTCAAGTTGTTGGCCATTATGAATGATAAGATACTGCTTGCCATAAGGAATAGCAGCATAAGTATCGTTGAACATCGTAAATCCTTCTTTCATTCAATACACCGCAATGAGTTCGCTTGCTTTCTTCCTACTGCCACTTTTTGCAGCAATAGTTCTTGTTACTTGAATCGGGTAGATTGTAGCATTTTTGTAGAGTTCTCGTGTGATAGGAACATCATGATTAGACACAATCACTTTGATACCCTTCGCTGCAAGAGATTCTGTAAGTTGTGCTAATTGAACCTGCTGGTCGGAGGTGAATCCATCAGTAGCATAACTTGTGAAGTTTGCAGTGGCTGATGCAGGAACATATGGTGGGTCGAAGTAGACAACATCACCTGCTTCCAAGTCTTCATAGAGAGATGAATCTTCAAAAGAAAGTGATGTGAATCTCACAAGTTGTTTGGATAAGAAATACATCCTGAAGTTCATCATTTCCTCCGATGGACAAGATGGTTTGTCATACTTACCAAAGGGGACATTAAATCCACCTTTACTATTATATCTTGACAAACCATTAAAGCAGTGACGATTCAAGTAAATGAACAGTCGTGCTCTCTCTACAGTATCTGTTGCTTGATTAAAATGCTCTCGCAACTCTAGATATGCTTCTTTGGTGTTATTCTCTGAAGTGAATAGTTCCTCACAATACTTGATGAAGTTATCATCATTTGGATTCACCAGATTCTGATAGATTGCTACCAAATCTTTATTCACATCGTTGAGAATGTATTGTTCTGCTGGTGTATTTAAAGCAACAGCAAGACTACCACCAAATGGTTCACAATAACGCTTTGGACTTCCGATGTGAGGAATAAGATGTGGCAGAACTCTCGTTTTGTTTCCTGCCCATTTCAGAAAAGTTTTGTTCATTTAACCTCAGACAAGAAATTTCTTTTCATACTCCAACAAATCTGATGGAGCTGGAATAATGTTGTCATCATATTCTACAGCATTTTCCCATCTTGCACCACTCTTTCGATACAACTTGATGTCAAGATGCTGGTACTTGAGATTAGTTGGAACGTGTACTTTATAGTCGATACCATTATTCTCTGTGAGCATACTCAACCGCTTGTTCTCATCCTTTGTGACTGTGATTGTGGAGCAAGATAACCAAAACAGGTTCTCAAATATATCATAATCTGTCAGGTATTTGTCTGGGTTATCCATAATCATTCGACCAATGAATTGTGGTGACAAACAGTGGTCATAAGTTCGCTCTTTTCGATTATTCTTCGCTCCTTCACTTATCAATCCAAGATGATTTACCTGAGCACAATCAAACACACCAATGTAGTAAATGCGTGTGATGGGTCGGAAGAAATCAGGTTCACCCCAGTTGTCTACATTTGCCTGCAATGAGTTGAATGTTGTTTTGCAGTAGGCTTTCCAGTTCTTCGGGTTCATTTTGAGAAAAATCGGTGATTTTGTTGCGGTTGATGGGTTCTAGGTCGGTTGCAGTGAAATTGCAGAAAAATCAGGTTTTTACACCTGATGGCCACTTGAGTCTTGAGTGAGACTCACCGCCTCACCACCGACACGGCAGGTTCACCTTTTTCAAAGATGGTATCAACAACCGACTGCACAGCTTTGGCAGTGCTGATACCAACCTTGCTGTAGACAGGAATACACACAAGACCAAAGCTCTTGGTGTATTGCGACAGGTTGCCAGGTTGGATGCTACCATCACGGAGACCTTTTGCATCGTCATGATGTAGACGGATGCAGCGACCAATAGTTTGGCTGATACCGATAAAGTCCATGTTGCGAAGGAACAGAACTGCCTCAAGTCCAGAGACATTGATGCCTTCAGCTAGGATGCTATGGTGCAGAACAACAAACTTCTTATCGTTATCCTTACCCCATGCGCTCAGAGTGTCAAAGAACACCTCACGATTGACCTTCTTGCCGTCAATAACTGCGCCAGTCTTAGCAGTAATATACATCCAGGAATAACCGCGACACTCCAACTGGAAGCAGAAATCAGTTTCAGTCACCAGAGACACGATTTGCTTGGTTGCCTTAGCACAAATCAGAATCTTACCAACCTTGTTCTCATCAATCGTTTCCAGCAGATTCTCCGAATCGCGGTCGAAGTTGGTCTGCTTGCCAGTCACCATAGCCAGTTGCTTGACAATAACTTTGGGAGGCACAATGTAACCACCTTCAACCAACTCAGGAGCAGGAACTTTGCAGATTACCTGACCATAAACAGCAGCATCATTCATGCCAGGTTTGCCAACTGCCAGAGAATGTTTGGGAGTTGCAGTGAAGAAGTAGCAACGACGTGCATTAGCAGCAAAGTGCTCAGTTGCAGGAAAGAAGTGACGCTGAACAGAATTATGTGCCTCATCAAAGTAGATCGTATCCACATCAATTCCTGCCACTTGAAGACGCGACAGAGAGTTGTAGGTAGTGAAGATCAGTTGGTGACGATTAGCAGCAGCACACATACCAGCATGAACAAGAATGTCAGCAGGTTTGGTAGTGCTAACGTGATGAGTCTCGCCACTGTGAACGTGAAGAACTTCAGCGTTGGTGATAAACTCCAGAAACTCAGCAGAGAGTTGCTCAGCAAGCAAGATGCGGGGAGCAACAACAACAATGGTCTGGGGAGTTTCAGACTGCAACTCACGCAGACAATCGTAAATCATTTTGAGAGTCTTACCACCGCCAGTAGGAACAATGATTTGCCCTTTGTCGTGCTTCTGCATAGCAGCAACACCACGTTCTTGATGAGGGCGAAGATTGATCAGATGAGGAATCATTACGAATTACAGAGTTTCGGGTGGTTTGGTATCTAAAAAGCATTATAGCACCCTTCCTGACGCTTGTGAAGGGTGCTGATGGCAGTTAATCAACCACCAAACATTTCATCAAACAACCAATCACCAGAACGTTCTTTTTCTTCCCAGACTTTGTTAGCGTTTGCTTCAATCATTGCCCGTTCGATTTGAATATCGAGGGTAGATTTGGTGCTGAACCAGTTACCGTTGCGGTCTTGCCAGAGCATAGTGTCGTTTGAGTGTTGTCCTTATATTACAAGGACAATCTCAGGGGCCCGATTCAAGTATCAGGACCAGTGTACTTGTGCTTCAATTCACTTTCCTTCTTCTTACCTGTCGCTTTGAGAACCAAATCGCGCAGTTTTTGCTTACCTGCTCTTACCATTTGTTTCTTTTCTGCTTTGGTATATTTGCCTTTAATCATGTGCTCTTCAGGTTTTCTTGAGCTTGAGAATCTAGAATCTTTGGGTGCTGCCGATGATTTAGGTGCTGCTTTCTTTCTCAGCAGTTCAGTTGCTTTTGCTTTTAATTCTTTCTCTTTTGGTTTTGCTGCTTCTGGTTTTGCTCCTGCCTTTTTCGCAGCAATTCTTGCCTGTGCAGCTTTTCTTCTCTCTTCCTTTGCAGCTGCTAGTTGTGCTTCTCTTGCGGACCCACGTTCTTGCTTTGGTGCTTCAATCGTAGACTCACGCTTCTTGCCAATATCTTTGCGTGGTTTCTGAACTACAGGTGCAGTCTTTCCACCACCAACTCTCTTTGTTCTACGAATCTCAGGAGTTGTCTTTCTGCGAAGTCTTCCAGTTCTTCCACCTTCTCCAGTCTTAATGACTTGAGCACCAGAGCGAAACTCTGCATCATAGGTGTCACCAGTTGCTTCGCAAATAGACATAAACTCCTGAAAGGTTTTCATTGCTATCTAAACACTACTTTTTAGTATTTAGAACTCCACTTCCTTTGCTTTATATGAACCTTTGAATACACGTCCTTCTGCATAGAATTGCTTCACACGTTCGCGGCGAGTAGCAAGAAGCAAATCATATTCTTCTTGTTGTTGCTTAGTGAACGTGAAATCTTGCCGCCTCCAAGTATCTTTCAGTTCTTGGATGTGGGGAAGCACGTTAGGGATGTGTTCAGTCATTTGAGTATAATAAAGAATGAAGGGTCAGTATGGGATATTTGGTGGACAGTTTAAAATCTGTCAGTAGTCAATGTTAGAGTTAAGATACTCATTCATATTAAAGTTGTTTTTCTCTTCAATCAATTCGGAGAGATCCTCTTCAATAAAATCAAAATTTTCAAGTTCCTCAATTTGATTGTCGTCGAACCAGTCCATAATGCTTGGGTGATTACACTATAGAGACAATCCCAGGGGCCCAATTAAAATCAAAGAGGAGATAGCATCGTACTTCCAACCATTCTCTTCACAAATCTATCAGTATTACTCTGATGTTTCGGTTTTGGTGCTGTTGGCTTCATTGGAGAAGGACCAGCTGGAGTTGCTGCAGATTTAAGGTTTTTCTGATGAACAGGATCACTCAACTTAAACACACTATTAGGACTGATTGGATCACCAACAGCCTCTCTTATCTTTTTTAAAGGCATATTCATGCGTTCTTTATATGAACCCTTATCTATAGTCTTAAATCCAGGATTGAACCTTGGTTGACGATTATCAGGAACACCAGGATCTTTTCCAAGCGAATAAAATGCCTGGACAAGAGATGGTTTTTGCGTTTGTTCTATAAACTGTTTAAAGGTTTTCATAGATTACTCATTTTTTAGGGAATGTTCCAGGAATATCTTTAAATGTTTTTATTTTGTAGTAAGGGTCTTGGTCCTGCTTCTTTCTATACGTATTAAATTCTTTTTCTCTTTGTTGAGCAAGTTCTCTCCTTCTCAATCCAACTGGACTCGTTCCTTGTGCCATAGCATCTGTTACTCTTGAACGATATGCTCTTCTATCATCCAATCTATCTCTAACAACATCTGATGGTGTAGATCCAACCACAGATCTTGGCGACTCAACAATACTATCTCTCCACTCTTCACTCATATTTGCCATAATAGCAATTGCTGCTTCATTTGTGTCAGCATATCCTTCTGCAACCAGATATTCAAGAATGTGGTCAAACAAATCATTATTTTCTTCAACTTGATGAACTTGGTTATATGCTTCTTGAAGATTTCGAAGTTCTTGGGAGTCCATTGTTACAAATACTTTTTTAGGTATTTAGTATTATTCAAACTCAAGTGGTTTGTTAAGTGGTCTGGGGGGTGGTGTTTGGTAATCAGGCAACATAGAACCATCAATCACAACCTGCACTGTTGTTTTATCATTCCAATGCCTCACAGCATTTGCTACAATAAAGCAGTTAGTAATAAAAATAGACAGAAACATCACAAGGCGAATAAGTGCTACCTTATCCGCCTCCTTATCACATTTACTTGCCTTTTCTCCTAGTGATTTAGCTAGCAACCGCCAAAAGGTTTTGCTCTTCTTCATAGATTGATGTGCGCGATTGAATGTATTCAAGTTGTTCCCACTGGTTATTATAACAAATCACAAGTAATCTTTCATTTCTGTGAATAGGGCAGCATACAAGATTGACTTCATCTTTTGGACGAACACTGCGCTCAATCGTGATATATTCATCACACTTGAAGTACACCCAACCTTCTACATCTTTTCCATTATTCCACACAACATAATCATTGACTTGTGGTTCATAGGTCATACAAAGAACGCATCTAGTGGAGATTGTTTAATTGGCATCGCGGTATAGTTTCGCGTTTCCTTGATATTTACACAAGCACCGATGGTTTTACTATTGATGGGGGCGAAGTATTCTCTGGTCTTGGTGTTGTAGAAGGAGTGAATAGTCCTAGTTGGAACACCGCCATTATAGACAAACTTGTAAGTGTTGCATAACCAAATACTAACCACATTTCGCTTGAAGTCTTCACACTCATAATAGTATCCGTTTGGTGGAGAATGAAAGAAAGATGTTGGAAGTTCAACAATCATAGAACTTGTCTCGCGACATATACTCAATTTGCTTCTGCAGTTGTGAGATTTCGTGTTCTTGTTCTACAATTTTATTTTGCAGTTGTTCAATACGTTCTTGATACTGTGTCTTCAAATCAAACACCATTTTATTAGTGTGAGCAACGTGGTGAGTCATCAGGTTGTAAATGCCTCCACCATTCGAGATTGTTCATTTTCTACGAGAGCGAATCGTGGTGCCTTAATCACATTCTCGCGCAGTTTACTATAATGTTCTGTCCAACATTCGTTATCCCATTCTACAACAATATCAAAACATTCATCGTCATTTTCTGCAATAACATTAAGCAAACCACCGTACTCCGATTGCCAAACTGGTACGAAGTAGTCAAGAATGTAAAGAAACTTTTGTGCCATTTGTTTGTGTAAATTACCTCTTAAGTTTAGGATTAGTTGTCGTCGTTGTCAACATCTGCAGCGACAATAAGTGAAGTTCCAATAGTCAAAAGGATACCAAGTCCCATACCAAGAATAAAAGTCATCAATAAAACTCCGCGAGATAGTAGTCAACGGTTACCTCAAGTTTTGCTGCTTCAATCTCAACTTCTTTCCAGAACTCTTCTGCTACTTTGTCCATTTCTGCTTGTTTAATAAGGTCGCGGAGTCGTTTAGGAATCATTTGGATTTCTCCTTAAGTTGTGCTTCTTCAGTAGGATACATTACCTTATAGTAATATATCATAATCGACGATACAAATGCAACCAGTGCTGCATAGATTGCTATACCAAGTCCAATACTCATTCTACGTTACAATCTGGATGCCATCCTGCTTGTTGCTTACAATATTCTTGCTTAGCAGTCTCTTTATAGTATGCTTTGAATAGTTTTTCATCACGCTGGATTAGAAAGACATTCCAACCAAGAATGACTGCAAAACCAATCAATCCAGCGACGACGTACTTGCGGTTCATTTTTTAACAGCAGGTGCTTGTTGAATGTCAAAAGTAGGAACAGGAGCGCCACCATTACTGGGAACCATATAAACAGTTCGACTGGTGTTCTCTTCACCTTGAGTAATCCAAAGATACTGAAGATAAGCAGGATTACCTTTCAAACTATCCCCAATAATGGAGTTTGCTTTTGCGACACCTTGAGCACGGATAATTTCAGCATCAGCGAGTTGTTGTGCCGAATCTTTCTTTGCTTGTGCTTCCAGAACTGCTACCTGTCGGGTATATTCTGCCTTTTGTAGTTCTGCTTTACCAGCAAGAGATTGTTGCCACACATTATATTGGGGACCACCAATAAAGATGAGACCACCAACTAAGAACACACCAGCAATAAAAAGAACAGCAGGAGGGTCAATAAATCCGCTTTGTTTGTTCATTTAGAAGAAACTCCAGTATTTTTAAAAATCAAATTAGCAAGAGCAATGATAGCAAAGTTCTGCCAGAAGGTCAAAGATACATTGAACCAAGACAGAATGAGTCCAAGCAACCACGCTTCAAAGAGAAGTCCAGCAGTAGCAAGGACAATAACAACAAAGGCAGCAGCAAGAGTAGTAGAAGTTTTCATAGGTCAAACGTGAAGAGCAGCAGAGGGGATTTCAACAACTTCAGGGAGTTTCTCTTCAAAGGCGTTCATACTATAGCACACCCACTCACCATTTGTGAAGAGATAGTGATACTCTTCTGCACCATCAGGCAGCAAATACTCACACAGGTCAGCATCAAGACGAGGGGGAGAATCTTCACCGCGATAGGAATAATAGTTGGGACCATAAGAACCCTTCACACCACTATCATTCCAACGCTCATCAGTCCAAGCACAAGACATATCACCACCGTCAATCAGTTCGGCAGCAAGTTGTCTGGTATTGTAGTGAGTCTTGAGAATACGACCCAACCAGGACTCATAACCGTCCCAGTGGTGATACACAGAGAGGATAGAACCATTCTTAAGTTCAATACCGATTCGTGCTCGGGTGCTCATTTGAGAGTTGTTGCTTACATTACTAGGACACTCTCAGGGGCCCAATAACCATCAACCACCCATCTCTCTCATACTTCGCACAAGATACTCAGTAAACTGTTCCATCTTCTCTGGATGAACTGCCTGAGGTCTTTCATTGATGGCATTTTTAAGTGCTGCCATTTCTTTCCATTCTTCATCAGTAAGTTTTGCTTGTTTTCCTGATGAAAGGGTCATACTTTTGCTCCCGCGATTATGTTCATATCCTAACAGTATTTAAGAGAGATATGCGATTTCTTAATGTTGTCTTAAGAGTGTTGTAACTCTTCTTAATCATTAAAGAATGTACCAAAATTACCGCGACTCCCAGGTTTTCTATCTTCCAGCATATCCATCAGTTCTTCAATTTTTTTACAATTCTCCATGTCAAGGAGAAGTTGTGATAATTGTTTCACAACTAATGGTTTTTCTGATGTCGATGCAACACGAATAGCAGCACGAAGATGTGATTCTGCTTCCAAAATATGTTCTAAAGTTTGCTTACTTAATGCCATAATTAACACTCATCCATTCCTAAAGGTTTAGTTACTTTTCTTAATTCAAAACTACCATCACCACGGTCAATCCATTCTACTATATCACCTTCCTTAAGTTCAGCTCTCTCAAGTAAATCATCAGGAAACTGCACGAAACAATCGCCAGTAAGACCATCAACCTGAACAGGGAGTTGCCACTTTACTACTTTATCTTTTACTGGATAAATGTCTCCGTCTTCAGTTATATGAAGTTTGGATTCTTCTGACAAATTATTAACATCTTCCCAAAAATCCCTCCAAGCACCCTTACATTCTGGTGAAGGGTCATCTTTATCACAACTCAAAATTTCATTTAGATAATCCTGATATTTGTTATTGTCAACACCACTATTCAAAAGTGCAAGAAGTTCATATGCTTGAGATGTTTGATGCTTGTAAGTGTAATAGTTTTCTTTTACTACACCAACAATCACATCATAAATCTCCTGTGGTGTTGCTTCACTTGCAGACATTGCATCGTGAACCCAGTTAGATAATTGCTCCAATGAATACTTTTTATAATCCATAATCAATCTTTGGGTTTGGGTTTAGAGCACTCGTGGCAGTAGTAAGAGAAACCATCACGAAAGTATTTTACAACTTGATAGTGGTCCTTGTCAAGTGGTTTTTCCACTCCACACTTATCACATATCCTTGTCTTTCTTGATGGACTTTCGAACTCGCTTGAGTTCTTTGAGTTCCATTTTAATATTTTTGTAAGCAGCGTCAGCATCTAATTTGCCTCCCATTTCCATTGCTATAATAATATCCACTCTCGTTCCAAAATGTGCAAGAGCAGTTTCAAATGAATCTAATTCATACATCCCCATTTTTCCAGTTATCAAGAGTCAGAATATCTATACGAGCATCAACTGCATCAATAGAATTCGAAAGTTCATAGAGACAATTACTGGTTTCTACATTTTCTAATTCAAGTAATTCAACACGTTCTTGCAACTCAATCAGTTTGGAATATACATCATCGGGAATAGGTCTCTCATTTGGAGAGAAGAACCATTTAATAAACTTTTTAATCATTATCAAGTAATCCAACAGATTTCAAATAACGTCTATATGACATAAAACGCCCCAGAGATGGTTGTCCTGGAGCATTTAATTGGTGACAAATCTCACAATAACATAACCACTCATACCAAGGAGTAGTTTTATCAAGAACGTGATAAGGATATTCTACAGTAGTTCTTTCCAAAATTGCTCTCCTTTTTGTAGTGCTAATACAACAGTTGTGTGTTCTCGTGCGTGTCTATCAAGGTCTTTATCTTGGAAGTAAATGTTAGACCTTTCAACAGCACAGCGAAAGATGTTAGCCCAAAATTGTTGATTAGGTGTTAGACGCATTATCATTCTTTAGATTGGGATGTGGTGCATACAAAGGCCCAGGATAGTTGCCAGCAAACTTTGCAAGTTCTTGAACTGCTTTTACTGTTTCTTCTGTCTCTTCCCACTCCCAAGAGTTTCCATTTTTATCTACAAAATTGCGAATAGTCATAGTTTTCCTCCAACAGTTGAATCATAAGTTTTATCGGGTGATTTGTCAAACTCACCCTCTTGCTTTGCTTTCAAATACCAACGGGTTGCTCTCACACATTCTTCTTCAGTCAGTGATGTAATAATCCCACCACCGTCAGGATAATGTGACTGCCATAATCCATACTTTTTCTGCTCCACATAGAAAGCATTGTCGTCATAAAATTGTTTACTCATAATGACTTAATTGCCTCTTCAGTTCTACTTGTGTCGAAATCAGTTTGCTGTATAGAAAGTCTTGATATTCATTACCTTCTAAAAGACTGGTAAGATTATCAATCTGTATTAGTGCAAGAATGAGTTTAGTCTTGTCGTTCATTGTTTTTCAGTTCTTCCACACGGTCCATAATGACTTTGATAAAGTCTTCTTCAGTCCAGGTGTTGAGAATACTTTCCGTAGGAGAAGTTTCATCCCAGGTGATGGTGAATGATTTGTCTTCATTTTCAGTTACTTGTATCATTTTTCATAAACTGGTCTTGTGTTGTTACAATGTAAGAAGTATTTGTATTCGGCAAGTGCTCCATAATGCCATTGGATTATATCACATCCCTTATATGTGCCAACAACTTTTGTTTCTTGCGAATGTTCTGTTGGACTATCACCCCAAGAGATAAAACCAATAAAAATAATAACAACTACAACGGCACTAATCACGCCAGCAGCACCACGAAGAAATTCTTTTAGTGCTTGTTTATCATCTTGTGTCACAATTCACTCCAAGGTATTTTGCGGTCAAATAACTTTTTTAGAGCATCTGTAGGTGGGTCTGGATTTTCAATTTTTTCCATAATATAATCATAATCTACTTCTGAGACATAAAATGTATATTGTTGCGGAAATTCACCCAAACGAAGTAATCTTTCTTCACTAATAGTGAGGTTATACCAATCATCATAAGGATAGATATACATCTGATACCACCCATAATTTAGTTCCTCAAAAAATGCACAACGGTCAATGTTGTCATTATATTGTACGAACCTATAGTTGATAGAATTGACCCAATTCCACCAAGAGTTCTCAAACCAAGTTTTAAGTTGTTTCATCAGAATAATTAACGTAGAGATTGTCCCCACCAATGTTTAGATGATACATTTTACCATTGTTGAGATAGATTCCCAACCACACTGCACGACCTTCTTCCATCGTTTCATAGTGTACCATACGAACATCCTCCAGCACAATCTCGTCTGGGTTTTTAACGAATCTACTCATTTCAGCAACTCATCGACATCAACTCGATAAAAGTCCATCGGTTTGTTTTTGCCAAGCAATCCTAGCACATATCCCTCAAAATCGGTAGAGTCTGATTCGTAGATGACTTGACCATGATTATTGTCGCTCTCAGTATAGTTGTCAAGGTAATCAGAGAATGTGACAAAGATTGCCATAGCTCGTGCTTTATCGTGCTCCGTAAGTGTTTTATGTGGGTGTGCCACAATACACATAATAGTGTTGAATAGTTCCTCTGGCGTATAAGAAAACGCAGGTGCTTCTTCGTTGAGTTTCAGTGGATTAGTCATTTTTTAGATTTTGAATTGCGAGTAGTGTTTCTAGTGGAATCCACGCTGGATTTTCGTTTGCGAACTGGACTTGCACTTCCGTCACCTTTTGGTTTAGGTTTTTGCTCCACTTTTCTCTTGTGTTTTTTATTGGGCTCAGTGGGTTTTGCATCACGATAATCAATCTTTGTTTTCCTAGTATCTAGTTTATACCTTTCTAGGTATTTTTGCAAGTCATAGTCGTCCTTAAACCAACAGATTTTCTTTTCATTCATATGTTCTAATCTTACACCAAAAGTTTCATATGGAAACAGTTCAGTGGAAATCATCGGGTGATGTGTTCGTACTCAACCACTCTACCACACTTAAAGTGGATTCTGCAACGTGGCCAATCATCATAGTGTCCGTTCCATTCTGCTGGATAAATCTCCACGTATTTTGTGATGGGATGAACTCTATACTTTCCGTGCTGTCCTGTAGGAATCCATTCATAGTTTAAGAAAAGATGTTTATCGCTATGTCGTGGGTCATCTTTCTCAATAGTCTCAAAAGTTGATGTTCCTTTATAATCACCACACCACAAATAACCGGCAGGGTCTATCCAGAAGTGAGACATCGTACCACTATAACAGTCTTCAATCTCTTTGGTTTGACACTCTACATTTGTGAAGTGTTCTCCAAGGTTATATGAAGAACGAACGTAGTCAAATAATCCCATTAACCCAACTCCACATCTTCTACAAGGTCTTTCAATCGGTTCATAAAGTCCTCATCCATAGGATATACTTTTTCTTTACCAGTCTCAATATCATCCACCATCTGGAGCAAACTATCCAAGAAGTGTTTGGGATAAATCTCATCTTCAAGACTGTCCCAGAAATAAAGAATACACTGCTCTAATGGGTCATCAGAGACAAGAAGTGCATAGTCTTGATAGTTATTGCATATTAAATCGGCCCAGTTCTGAAAGGCATACCAGCAATTGTACCATCCTTGAATGAAACAAGAGTGCCAGTAGTATTCAAACCAAGATAGTTTGGTTTTCTTGGTATTAGTTCCTAGGATTGGTCTAGAGAATATCATTAGAGATAATGCGGTTTTTCTGTATCAAAATGATAGAATTTTACGTCTTTCATGTCAAGGCACATACGCACGGTTTCATGCTCTCTGTGTTCCCTGTCTGTTCCTCTATATAGTCCTCTGCGTTGGTAAGCACAGCACCAGACGTTGTAGTATATTTTTGTCTTTTCATTTTGATTCATTTTTTTTTCTCATGAGCCCATATCTGAACAGTATATCTCAACTGCGGGGATTGGGGAGAAAGTGGAGTAACTAAATGTAAGGTTCTGTTATCATTTAAAACTGCGGTTCCCATTTCGGGTATTACCACTTTCCAATTTTTGTGGTCTGACAAATATTTTTCTTCTCGATTATTCCAATCAATTTCTTTATCGTAATAAAGAAAATTTCCACCCCAGTCAACATCCCAATATTCGTTCAAGTAAATTGTCATTGCAAAAACGTATCCATGGTCGGTATGTTTGGAAATACCCGAATTATACTGCCAAACATTAAACCAAGTAGTGATATCACATTCAACCTCTGGAATATGTGGAGCGATTAAATTGGCAATTTGACTTTTAATTTCTTCACCTGTGCTTGTGACAATACAAGATCCATTAATATTATTTTTAATTCCCTCCGGCCAAAATACAGTACTAGACTGCCAAACCGGAGTTTGTTCTTTTTTTTTGATTTCCCACAAGTAGTAATTACAGAATTCTTTCGATAAGAGATTTTTAATTATTTTCATTTATCAATCCCAAGAAACATTTTGAACAAGAAATCCAGGCATCACATAAGTCCATGCACCTACATCACCAACTCCACCAACTTTATATTTCCATTTATATTCATATTTGTTATGACTGTCCCAGGTCATATAACCCCTTTCTCTATCAAATCGCCCCTTAATTGTCAGAGCAAATTTATTAGAAAAAATGTTACGAGTACGAAGTGCTCCACCGGTTTCGCGAGTTTCAATCACTACACAGGTGTCAGAATATGTTTCATTACCTGCCTCCAACAAACATGGAGTTTCATAACGGAATGGCCGATAAGTTTTAGTCTCTTGTGCGAAAGCAGGAGAAGAGAAAATAATAAAAACAATAGCAAATAGTTTTTTCATCCGATTACACGATAACAAACAGTAGCATTACCCTTACGGGTTGGTTGAATGTGAGCGAATGCAGAATAACTTAAGTCAATATCTGCATGAGAATATGGACCCCTATCATTGACGCGAACGATTACCTGTTTTCCATTGTCTTGATTTGTAACTCTAATCCTACTTCCCATCGGAAGATATGGGTGAGCTGCAGTCCAACGATAAGCATCAAATCTTTCTCCATTTGCAGTGATTTGACCGTGGAATCCGTCACCAACCCCATAAAAAGTTGCAATTCCACAAGTAAGTCCAGCAATTAAAGATTCTACCATATTATGAGAAATTATAATGAACTTCGGTATAAAACTCTTTGGAGCACTTGGCATTAGAAAGTTTCATCATCACTGGAGGAAGGAAATAAGCACACTCAGTTAGAAAATCTTCTTTACTGAGAAACTTTAGACCATACAGCATCCAAGTGCCAAATTGTTTATGAAACTTTCTTACAGCACGATATTGTTTGCTTGTGACTGGAACATACTTGCTCTTGGCCTTTTCAAAATCTTCCTTTTCACCTGCATTTGCCTGTGTCATCATGATACAGGTAGTTTGACCTTCACCTGTGCCAAAGTATTCAGCAATCATATACACCCAATGTTCATCCACTGGGAATACATCACGACCATACTTTTGCTCGTATTCTTTCATGCAAGCATCAGCAACCAGTTGGAAGTTTTCTTTCTTCTTTGCCTCCAACTCTGCTTTCAACTCTTCCTTTTCAGTTTTAGCAAGCTCTTTGAGAGCATCAGAATACTTTCCTACAGCACCACAAGCAATCTGCATTGCTTTGATTCTTTCGTCTTCAGTCATTCTTTCCTCTTTTTCAATGTCAGCGAGTTGTTGAAGAGCATCACCATTTTCATTCTGTAGTTTTTCCAATGCTTCAAGTGCTTTGTTTTCTGCTTCTCGTTTTGCTGCTTCTTCAAGCATTTCTTCGTGAGTCATTTCTTTGATGTGCAATTGTGTTTCTGGTGTTTGGACTTTTCCCCAAGAACTATCATCAATTGTGAGAGTTTCTTTTCCTTTATCATAAAACCTCAACTTACCATCATTCATAAGTTCTCGGATTTTCTCCTTTCCATATTGTGTGAGTTCTTGTTTCTTACTACGGAGTTCTTGAATTTCCTCATCAGTCAATCCAATCACCCAAGGCATATCATCGTTCATTATAAAATACGAATGCGGTTGAGGTTTTATGATCGTAGTAGTAATACTCTTGAAAGACTCCACTCTCAAATGACTCAATTGTTTCATCAAGTTCATCACTACCAGTTGAGTAGTAGCAGTCTAACACAAAATCAGAATATTCACCAACAGGTCCACAGAACCTATCACCAAACTTTGTAATGTCTTTATCTGGGAAGAGTTCGTAGTAGATGTCTAATACTTCCTGTCCGTATTCTTCTAGGATTTCTTCAAGAGTCATTGTTCCCAAGCATAAGATTTCAGGAGTTCGTTGTCCTTTTCCAACTGCTCTATTCTATCACACAATTCGGTGATAATGTGAATTAGAGAACGATAGTCAATACTCTCAACATCATCTCCATTCTCCATATCAGCATAGCATGTGTATAGGAGTTCTTTGGTAAAATTGCGTTCAGTCATACACTCCACTCCCTTGCTTCCCAATCCATCAAACACATATCAGTTTGCTGTTTATCAGTATAATTCTCATAAGCATATTGACGACACTCTTCTTCAGTACCCTCAAATAGCATTTCATACATCTTGTGGTCTCCATCATAGGTAAACTTATAAAGTCCCCACTCATCATAGCAGTCAGGAAAGAAAGGCATTATCGTAAGTTCCCATAAGAAAGTTCTTTGATTTCTTCTTTATTCAAAGTTTTACAATACCCAAAAGTATTATAATCCTCACCAGCATCAAAGACAAAAACAGGAATGTTTCGTTCTTTACAGATTTCTTTGAACTTATTTTCATCAAGTTCAAATTTCCCAACATACTCTACATTTGGATACCTGTCCCAAGATACTACAAGTCCTTCAGGATAATAACTCCATTCAAACTCACTAAGTTCTTTGATAATGGTTTCAACTTCTTCTATGTTTTCGGGATTGGTGTAAATTCTACCATATCCTTTGTATGTGAAGGCAGTCATCAGGTTTCTGTGTGTATGAGAGTATTATAAGGCATCAGGGCACAGAGTTCAAGTGCCCTTGTTCCAGTTTGCGAAGTGTCCTTATGATATTCTTTTTCTCTTGGAAGTGTCTATACCTCTGTTTCTTTGATAGTTAGTAAGTGCCCCAGCATTAGTAATATGACCTGTTTCTAAACACAACCATTTTTGTGATGCTACATTTTTACCTCCAATTTTACCACCCTTTCTACCATTTTCAGTCATTTGTTCTTTACTTTGCCCGTGAATACCAATACCGAGTTCATAAGTTCTATATCCACATTTCCTTCCACTTTCAATCATTTCTTCTTTGGTTCTTCCGTGTATTCCTATTTTATTTTCATATGTAATTTTACCACCTATTTTACCATCTTCACTCATTTTTTCTCTTGTTCTTCCGTGGGCACCAACTCCAAGTTCATATGCTCTTCTACCTCCAATTTTTCCATAAATTTTACCAGTTCTTTTACCATTTTCACTTCTTTGCTCTTTGGTTAATGAATGAACTCCCAATCCAAGTTCATAACATTTATTACCACTTCCTCTCAAAACTTCTAACGAAACAATTCCACCACAATTTTCATTTAGACACCATTTATCCATATTGAGAAATGGTTTTATTACTTTTGTCTCAACTCTTTTTGCTTCCAACCACCCTTCATCTGTAAAGTCAAAAAGTTGAAGTATTTGTTTCTTTGGAGTATAAAGTTCCCAACACCACTTGTTTGTTTTTGGAGAACCCCAATACTCTTCACCAAATGCTTTTTCCTTATGAATTCCATAATAGTAATATGGAACTTCTTCAAAGGTAATTTTATACAAGTATATTCTTGGACTTTGTGAAGTCATAGTTCTACTCTATAGGTCGCAATACTATTTATACAAGAAAAGGAGCATTTCTGCTCCCTCTCTACCTATAATGCGACCTACAGGCACTATTATTTATCTACCTCAAATTACCTCTCATCATTTTCAAACACTTTTCCCACTCATAACTGTTTCTATCACTTGAAGGTGGAATAAACTCTTTAGCAATCCTATCTACAAGAACATCAATAGAAGCATCAGCATCTAAATCACTATCAACAGTAAAAATGTCCTCCCACCATTCCCACAGGAGTTCTTTTAGAGTGAGTGGTTTGTTCTTCTCTCCCCATTCTTTGATAAGGTCAAGAGAGTTCTTGAAGTTCTTATCATTATCTTCTTCATCAATCTTTCTTTGAAGTTCTTTCCACTTTTCTGTTTGTTGTGCCTCTCTAAATGCTGTCCTCATTCCTCTTTCTGTTTCTTCTGGTGTTTGTGGTTTCAACCAATCTAATGGGTCTTTATCGGGATTTTCCTCACACCATTTCACACTCTCACGGACAGCATCCCATTTTTGTTCTTCTTGATACTCTCCTACCTTATAATCCTCTTGTGCAGCATTATAACCTCTCTTAAAAGATTTCCAGCAATTGAAATCATCAGTAGTTTTCAGTTCATTTGGATAAACCCCATAATTATCCTTAAATGCTTCTTCTACTGGTGATTTTGTTTTTTCCAGTTCCTCCAAGAATGAGAGTTTCTTTTCAAGCATTTTGATTTGTGCTTTTACTTCTTCAATTTCAGTCATTCTTCACCCATTTACAATCAAAACAAATCTTCATCATAAACCTCACAAACCTATTAGGCACTCTTCCTTCTTCTGGAGTATACATTATTCCAACACCACCAGGACGATTGCCGAACATATAGCAAGTCCAGTTAGATAATTTTGGATTGCCAATTTTAACTGCTGGGTATTGTGTTTTATACAATTCTTCAGTCATTTCTCACTCCACATAATGATATACAGGTTCGTTGTATTTTCTCAGTAGTCGTATTGCTTCTTGTGCTTCTTCAAGTGTTTGGAATGTATCATTTGAGTAGGGATAATACTTTTTTTCAGTAAGATGATAATATTGAATATAAAAATAAGGTTTCAAAGTTTTCAAATTGAGGTCTTCTACAATTCGGTAATCATAAACTTTCATTATTTCCGTGCCTCCCAATAACGACCCTCTGGACCACAAGAATAATCAAGTTCTTTCCATCGTTCTGCTCTCAACATATCACAAAACCTATTTTCATTACCAGTCACAGGATTTTGTGTTGTATTTGGAGAGGCACAAGTATCATAATGATGAGTTCCATTGAGAATATGGGAAACCCAATCCTTGCGATACCACTTACAATCCTTACATAAAAGAAGTTCAGTCATCAGTTTTCCCCACATTCAAAGTCAAGGTATTCTACCACAGGTTCTCTCAAAAAGTTACAAAGGTGCCACTGTGCTTCTTCAAATGTAGAATAATCACCATCCCTATATTCGTCTACAAATATATTATACCAGAACAATCCAAATCTTTTGTGTTGTGGGTAGTATCTGGTTGAGTGTCCGTCTGT